>ERZ773133.3362-NODE-3362-length-12452-cov-5.444301_pt1 | contig 12452 bp, 9 predicted proteins | sample MGYA00580861_ERZ773133 | MGnify/ENA primary metagenome ERZ773133 (study PRJEB29015, sample SAMEA2737844) | human gut metagenome | biome: human gut; feature: human-associated habitat; material: faeces | place: China | collected 2012 ...
TACCGCGATAATAAGATTTTATTACCGTCTCAAGCAACAGCTTGAGACGGTTTTTGTTTACTTGCAAACAAAACCGCAATACATGATTCTTATAACTTTCAAAACGGATTTCTTTCAAAAAAACATTCTTAAAATTTGGAGGAAAAAATGATGAAGAGAAAAATGATGGCAGCAGTATTGACAATGGCAATGGCAGCAGCAATGATCGGTGGATGCGGAAACAGCACAGACACATCCAATGCAGGAAACAGCACGAACACAACAGAGAGCAGTGCAGACGCAGCCGATACCGCAAAGGACACTGCACAGAATACTGCAGACAAAACCGTGTACAAAGTTGGAATCGTACAGTATGTAGATGATGCATCCTTAAACCAGATTGAGAAAGCAATTGAAGCAGAGCTGGATGCAAAAGGAGCAGAACTTGGTGTGACATTTGATTATGCAGATTACACCTATAATGGTCAGGCAGATTCCTCTACCTTAAATCAGATCGCAGCAGATCTTGTGGCAGAGGGCGTCGATGTGATCATTCCGATCGCAACGCCGGCAGCAATGATCATGCAGAACGCAACGGAAGATAATCAGATCCCGGTTGTATTTTCCGCAGTATCAGATCCGGTCGGAGCAGGACTTGTAGCAAGTGCAGATGCTCCGGGTGCCAATATTACAGGAACATCCGATGCAATTGATGTGGCACAGATCATGGATTTCATTTTGGCAGCGGATCCGGATGCAGCAAAAATCGGATTGCTGTATGATAAGAGCCAGGATTCTTCCGCAAGTGCTATTCAGGCGGCAAAAGATTACTGCGATGAACATGGGATTTCCTATGTAGAAAAAACAGGTACAACAACCGGTGAGATCCAGGCAGCAGCAGATTCCCTGGTAGCAGAAAAAGTAGACGCTATTTTTACACCACAGGACAACACTGTTATGACAGCAGAACTTGCGATTTTTGAAAAATTTGCAGACGCAGGTATCCCTCACTACACAAGTGCAGATTCCTTTGCTTTAAACGGAGCATTCTTAGGATACGGCGTCAACTATGAGACACTCGGAACAAAGACAGCAGACATGGTTGCAGACATTCTTGCAAACGGAGCAGATCCGGCCACAACACCGGTAGAAACATTAGACAGCGGTATCGTAACCGTAAATACAGAGATTGCAGAAAAAGTCGGAATCGATTATTCTATCTTTAAAGATATGTGTTCCGAATTGATCGAGACAGTAACAGCAGAGGAGTTTAATTAAGGTATGGGTTCCATTATTACATTATCAATTGTACAGAGTGCATTAGAACTTGGTTTTATCTATGCACTGGTCGCACTGGCATTATTTATATCCTTCAGTATTTTAAACATTGCGGATCTTTCGACCGATGGATGTTTTACATTGGGATGTGCCGTCTGTGCATCGGTGACACTTGCAGGTCATCCGATATTAGGATTATTTGCAGCGATGGCAGCTGGTGTCTGCTCCGGTTTTGTGACCGCTTTCTTACAGACAAAAATGGGGATTCAGTCCATTTTGGCGGGAATCATCGTAAATACCGGATTGTATACAATTAATATTGCAGTAATGGGATTCGCTTCCAACATGAACTTATTCAACTGTGAATCCGTTTTTACCTGGGCAAAAACAGCAATCGGTGGAACGTGGTATAAACTGATCGTGGCTGCACTGATCGTTATCATTGTAGGAGTGCTGATCTCTTTCTTTTTAAATACAAGGCTTGGACTTTCCATCCGCGCAACCGGAGATAATCCGGATATGGTAAGAGCTTCCAGCATTAATACAAGTGCCATGATCACGATCGGACTTTGTGTTGCCAATGCCCTGACCGGTCTCTCCGGCGGACTGCTTGCGCAGTATCAGAAATCCTGTGATATCAATCTTGGAACCGGAATGGTAACAATCGCACTCGCCAGCCTGATCATTGGGGAATCTATCATTGGAAAAGGCGGTATGTTACAGCGTGTGACCGGCGTTATTTTAGGAAGCTGCCTGTATCGTTTTATCGTGGCAGTTGCCCTGAGATTAAATGTACCGGCAGAGTGTTTAAAACTTGTTTCTGCAATCATTGTAGCCGTGGCGATCGCATTCCCATATCTGAAAAAGCAGATGAATTTTTACCGGCAGAAACGTGCCGCAAAGGCTCAGAACCAGATATACGTTCAGGAGATTATGAAAAATGACAGCGAAGGAGGAGAAAGATAATGGCAGAGAAGAACGCAATGCTTGTGATGCGCGATGTCAGCAAAACTTTTAATCCGGGAACTGTCAATGAAAAATGTGCATTAAAAAATCTGAATCTCACCTTAAAGCAGGGGGATTTTGCAACGATCGTAGGAAGCAACGGAGCCGGAAAATCAACGCTGTTTAATGCGATAACAGGAGCCTTTTTTGCAGACAAAGGACTGATCATGCTGGATGGTGAGGACATTACCTATCAGAAAGAGCATGTCCGCAGTAAAGTGATTGGTCATTTGTTTCAGGATCCATTGAAGGGAACCGCACCACATATGACGATCGAGGAGAATATGGCGCTTGCCTACCTGCGCACGACTACTTCAAAGAATGCCTATTTCAGCCGGATCAAGGCAGCGGACAAGAAAAAATTCAGAGAGCAGCTCGCACTGCTAGACATGGGGTTAGAAGACCGTATGAAGCAGCCGGTCGGACTTTTGTCCGGTGGACAGCGTCAGGCACTCACACTTTTGATGGCAACGATGGTGACTCCTAAGATTTTGCTGCTGGATGAGCATACCGCAGCTTTAGACCCTGCCACCGCAGAGAAAGTACTGAACCTCACAAAAAAGATAGTGTCAGAGCAGAACATCACCTGCCTTATGGTCACGCACAACATGCATCAGGCGCTTGAACTTGGAAACCGTACCCTCATGATGGATTCGGGAAATATTGTGCTGGATGTTTCCGGGGAAGAACGGGAAAAGATGTCAGTGGATGATCTGTTAGAGCAGTTTGCAGTCCGTGCCGGAAAGGCATTGGATAATGACAGAATTCTGTTTTCCAAAGTGGAGGCATAATAGTGGTGTAGTAAGAATAGAAGCTATAAATAATTAGTATGTTTCAATTATATGAAAAAGCAATAAAACAAGGGAAAAGCCGTTGAAATCTAACGGCTTTTCCTTTATTATATAAAGTAATGCTAAAAAAATGTATATTTTCATAGGAGATTCGTGATTAAGGAAAACGATTACAGAGATGAAAAAGGCAGTGAGTATATACAAGGAGGAAAAACATGTATCCAATCGTTAGAAGAGAAAAACTGGCAGACAAGATCTATCTTATGGATGTCAAGGCTCCTCGTGTTGCGCAGTATTGCGAACCGGGACAGTTTGTGATTGTAAAAATTGATGAGGAAGGTGAACGTATTCCACTTACCATTTGTGATTACGACAGGGAAGAGGGAACGATCACGATCGTATTCCAGACCGTAGGAGCTTCCACAGAGCGTATGGTAAGCTTACAGGAAGGGGATGCTTTTGAAGATTTCGTTGGACCTCTGGGATGCCCATCGGATCTGATCCATGAAGATATCGAAGAATTAAAGAAAAAGAAAATTTTATTTGTTGCAGGTGGTGTTGGTACAGCTCCGGTTTATCCTCAGGTAAAATGGCTGCATGAGCACGGCGTTGACTGTGATGTTATCATGGGTTCCCGTAACAAAGATTTACTGATCTTAGAGGATGAGATGAAAAAAGTTGCCACAAACCTTTATGTGACAACGGATGATGGCTCGTACGGTTTCAAGGGAACCGGTACTGCACAGCTGCAGGAACTCTGGGATAATGGTAACCGTTATGACCACTGTGTGGCAATCGGACCAATGATCATGATGAAATTTGTCTGCAAACTGACAAAAGAATTAGGAATTCCAACGGTTGTTTCCATGAATCCGATCATGGTAGACGGAACCGGAATGTGTGGTGCATGTCGTCTGGTTGTCGGCGATGAAGTGAAATTTGCATGTGTAGACGGACCGGAGTTCGACGGACATCTGGTTGATTTTGATCAGGCGATGAGAAGACAGGCTCAGTACAAGACCGAAGAGGGAAGAGCAATGTTGAAATTACAGGAAGGTGCAACACATCACGGCGGATGTGGCAATTGTAACAGTTAAAAATCAGAAATTTGTCAGATCAGAGAGAATGCTGTCTGGTCAGTTACATAGAATCAGGAGGAAAAAATGGACGTATTAACTAGAGTTCCGGTTCGTGAGCAGGAGCCAGCCGTTCGTGCAACGAACTTTGAAGAAGTATGTTTGGGATATAACGAAGAAGAGGCAATGGCAGAAGCTGCCCGTTGCTTAAACTGTAAAAATGCACAGTGTATGAAAGGATGTCCGGTATCTATCAATATTCCGGGATTTATCGCAGAAGTAAAAGAAGGTAATTTTGAGGCTGCTTATCATGTGATCAGTGAGTCTTCCGCACTTCCGGCAGTCTGTGGCCGTGTATGTCCACAGGAGACACAGTGTGAGGGAAAATGTATCCGTGGAATCAAAGGAGAGCCTGTAGCAATCGGTAAATTAGAGCGTTTTGTTGCGGACTGGGCAAGAGAGCATGGCATTAAACCGAAAAAGGCAGAAAAATTAAATGGACATAAAGTAGCAGTGATCGGCTCCGGCCCGGCAGGTCTTACCTGTGCAGGAGATCTTGCAAAGCTTGGTTATGATGTGACGATTTTCGAAGCATTACATCAGGCAGGTGGTGTTTTGGTTTACGGTATCCCTGAATTCCGTCTTCCAAAGCAGAAAGTTGTTGCCGCTGAAGTGGAAAACGTGAAAGCGTTGGGTGTTAAGATTGAGACTAATGTTGTCATCGGTAAATCCGTTACAATTGATGAGTTGATGGACAACGAGGGCTTTGAGGCAGTTTTCATTGGTTCCGGTGCAGGACTTCCAAGATTTATGGGTATTCCTGGTGAGCAGGCAATGGGTGTATTCTCAGCCAATGAGTTCTTAACAAGAAATAACCTTATGAAAGCGTTCTTAGACAATTACGATACACCGATCAAAGCTGGTAAGAAAGTTATTGTAGTCGGCGGTGGTAACGTGGCAATGGACGCTGCAAGAACGGCAAGAAGACTTGGCGCAGAGGTACATATCGTATATCGTCGTGGTGAGGAAGAACTTCCGGCACGTAAAGAGGAAGTACACCACGCAAAAGAGGAGGGTATCATCTTTGATCTTCTCCAGAATCCAACCGAATTATTAGTGGATGAAAACGGTTGTGTAAAGGGTGCAAAAGTGATCAAAATGGAACTTGGCGAACCGGATGCTTCCGGAAGAAGAAGTCCGGTTGAGATTCCGGGCTCTGAATATGAGATCGAGGCAGATACTGTGATCATGTCACTTGGTACTTCTCCAAACCCTCTGATCTCATCCACTACAAAAGGTCTTGATATCAACCGCAGAAAATGCATTATTGCGGAAGAAGAGACTGGTGCAACTTCCAAAGAAGGTGTTTATGCCGGTGGTGACGCTGTGACAGGTGCAGCAACTGTTATCCTTGCGATGGGTGCCGGTAAAGCAGCATCTAAGGGTATTCACGAATATCTCAGCAACAAATAAAAACAGACAGGACAGGGCAGGTGCTGAATGGATTATACATTTGGCACCTGTTTTTTTCTGTAAGTATTCCAAAGAAAACCCAAAGTTTTATTAATATTTTATGAAGAGGGTAGCAAAATTGCAGGGTTTATGTATATAATAGAACACGCTACGCAAGAAAGAAATACGAGAGAGGTTACCGATAGATGAAGGAGCAGAATCAGCGCCAGATACAGAATCAGACAGAATTAGACGAAAGAAGACTGAGACAGAAAAAGCTTGTACGGAAAAGAAAAATCGTTTTGAGTGTAATGCTTTTGACATCTTTTTTACTGGGATGTGTCTGTGGAAGATATTTTCCTGAGATCAAACTTGGAAAAACAGAAGAAGTGCTGGCATCAGCGCAGGATAACTCCGATGAAGAGAAAAAAGAAAATCAAATTACAAATGACGTAGATAATGGAACAACAGCAGATGGAACGGAAAAAGAGGAACAGTCTGCTACAGAAACTGTCGAAGAACCGGCAGACAGCGAAGAAACGAATGATCCGTTTGCGGAGATTCCACAGGTTGTGTTATCAAAACCGGTAGATTATTCCTTAAATCAGGCAATCAGACAGTTAGAACAGATGGAAGCGTCAGATGAACGCTACGCACAGATCGTGGAAAATGCAGAGAAATATCCAGAAAAATTACTGATCAATCTGGCAAATAATCCGGAAATGATCGCATTTGTAGCTGATTACAAAGGGAATACAAGGGATTATGATAAAGCAGAACTGACAGAGAAAGAGTTACAGGAAGAATATCCGCTCTTTTTACAGTGGGATAAACGCTGGGGCTACCTTGCATATGGGGATGACAGCAATGTCGCGATCAGCGGATGCGGTCCGACAACACTGGCGATGGCAGTAGTTGCGCTGACTGGAAACGAGGAGGCAACTCCGGCTGCAATCGCAAAATTCGCCATGCAGGAAGGTTACTATATGTCCGGCACAGGAACGATGTGGTCGCTTATGACAGAAGGGGCGGAAGCTTATGGTGTCCGCTCCGAGCAGATCAATATCAGCCAGATTGAGATCAAACAGCACTTAGATCAGGGAGACATCGTGATCTGCTCCGTGCGGCAGGGAGATTTCACTACAGGGGGACATTTTATCCTGCTCTATGATTATGATGATGAAGGATTTTCCATTAACGATCCGTTTTCTTTATACCGCAGTGGTCAGAAATGGGACTATGGAAAAATCAGAAGCCAGATCAAAGCTGTCTGGGCATTAAAAGCAAAATAAAGAACAATTAGCGATTGTTCAAATAGTTTAATAAAAAACAGGGCATACTAAAGCATCATAAAGTGAGATGGAGAGATGCAGAATGTGCCAGAATATGAGTGGACTGTCCACTGCTGAAGTGGAATTTCGGAAAAAGGCAGGGTTGTCGAATGAAAGCGTAGATTCTTCCACAAAGACAGTGGCACAGATCATCCGCTCAAATGTTGTAACTTATTATAATCTTATTTTTTTGATCATTACGATTCTTCTGATCGTGGTGGGGTCCTTTCGGGATCTTACTTTTTTACCTATAATTATTGCAAATATGTTGATCGGAATCATCCAGGAGCTGCGTTCCAAAAAAATCCTGGATGATCTTACAATATTAAACACACCGAAAATTACGGTCCGGCGGGATGGAAGTGAGCAGGAGGTTTTGGCGGATGAACTGGTGCAGGATGATGTGATAACGCTTTCGGCGGGTGGACAGATCCCGGCGGACGCACTGGTGTTATCCGGCAATATCACGGTCAATGAGGCTTTGATCACAGGGGAGGCCGATGAGATTATAAAAAAAGAGGGAGATCCGCTTTTCTCGGGGAGTTTTGTGATATCGGGAGAGTGCCTGGCAAAACTCGAAAAAGTGGGAAAAGATTCTTATATTTCAGGACTGATGTTACAGGCAACGCAGACAAAAGAGGGCGAGCAGTCGGAGATGATCCGGGCGTTGAACCGCCTTGTGCAGACCGTGGGCGTGATCATCTTGCCGATCGGGGCGATCCTGTTTTTACAGCAATACTTTTTTTCCGGGGCAACGATGAAAGATAGTGTGACGGGCATGGTGGCGGCTATTCTCGGAATGATCCCGGAAGGCCTGTACCTTCTTGCAAGTGTGGCGATGGTGGTGTCGGTGATGAGGCTTGGAAAACAAAAGGTACTGATCCATGACATGAAATGTATAGAGACACTGGCGCGGGTAAATGTACTGTGTGTGGATAAGACCGGAACCATTACCGTGCCGGAAATGGAAGTGGCACAGTTTATCCTTGCAAAAGACCAGAACCTTGCAGCGAAAGAACAGGAAGCAGACCAGCAATCGGAAGACAAAAATAAAATTGCAAAGCTGCTCTCTGACTGTGTGCGTGCCCTGCCGTGCGACAATGCAACGATGGAGGCATTGCAGCAGTATTTTACGGAGCCGATGGAAAACAGTGCAGAAAAAATCGTCCCGTTTTCGTCTGCCACAAAATACAGCGGAGTGGTTCTGGCAGGAAAAGCTTATGTGGTCGGCGCACCGGAATTTGTGCTGCGGCAGGATTATGCGGCTGTTCAGGGAACAATCGAAGTATTTCTGGAAAAGGGATATCGTGTGCTTGTATTTGCAGAGTATGAGGGGAATCTGGATGGAAAAGAACTGACAGAAAATGCAACTCCCATTGCATTTATCCTGCTCAACAATGCAATTCGTGAGGGGGCAATGGATACATTCCGTTACTTTTCCAAGCGGGGAGTGGAAGTGAAAGTGATCTCCGGGGACAATCCGGTCACGGTATCGGAGATTGCAAAGAAAGCGGGAATCCGCCATGCGGAAAAACAGGTGGATGCAGCAACGTTGAAAACAGCGGAGGCAGTGCGGAAGGCAGCAAAAAAATACACGGTGTTCGGCAGGGTGACACCGGAGCAGAAACGTCTTCTGGTGCAGGCATTAAAAGAGCAGGGAAAGACCGTGGCAATGACCGGAGACGGCGTGAACGATATTCTTGCGTTAAAAGATGCAGACTGCAGCATTGCGATGGCATCAGGCAGTGAGGCGGCTTCGCATGTGGCACAGCTTGTGCTGCTCGATAACGATTTCAATAAAATGCCGGCGGTTGTCATGGAAGGGCGGCGGGTGGTGAACAACATCGGGCGCACTGCCAGCCTTTATCTGGTCAAGAACATTTTCTCCATGCTCTTAGCCGTATTTTCCATGCTGTTTCTGATTGATTATCCGCTGGAGCCATCGCAGGTGTCGCTCATCAGTGTTTTTACGATCGGGATTCCGTCATTTTTTCTGGCGCTGGAGCAGAACCGGAATCAGATCCATGGGCATTTTCTTACCAATGTCCTGATCCAGGCGCTTCCGGCTGGGATTACAGATTTTATCGTGGTGAGCGGTCTGGTGATTTTCTGCAGGGAGTTCGGAGTGGAAAAAGAGTGCGTTTCCACGTCGTGCACGATCCTGATCGCAGTTGTCGGCTTCATGATCCTTTATCATATAGCAAAACCGATGACAACACCGCATGCGATCCTGATCGCAGCGATGGTCATCGGCTGGTTATTTTGTATGCTGTTTTTCAGTGAACTGTTTGCGATCACGGCGGTCACAGGAAAATGTGCAATGCTCATGATTGTGTTCGCAGTCATCACGGAGCCAGTGTTCCGGTATCTGATACAGCTTGTGGAGACTGTTCAGAAGTGGGGTGGAAAACTAAAATTTTAGTCCGATGAACCGGAATGTTTTTTCCGGCTCTGTTTTTCCCAGATAAAATACGTTACGATCAGAAGGATTCCGGTGAACAGCCATGTGATCGGGCTTGCCAGACGGACTGCCCAGTAACCGAACGGATTTAAGGTGACGGCGATCACGATAATACGGCACACCATTTCCACAACACCGCTTAACATTGGAACAAGTCCGCGGTTTAAGCCCTGCAGGGCGTTCCGGTAAAGGAAAATCCATGCGAGCGGCAGCATGAAGAAACTGATGGTGTTCAGATACTGCATGGCATAGTCGAAAATTTCTTCAGAAGGATTGCTCACAAACCAGCTCACAATAAAACGTCCGCCGAATACGCAGATGGCAGAGGCAGCAAGCGAGATAAAAATGCAGATGAAAAATCCTTTGCGCATTCCCTCGTAGATACGTTTGTATTTTCCTGCGCCGAGGTTCTGACCGCAGTAGGTGGCAATCGCAGTGCCGAGTGTCGGCATGGTCTGGGTGGAGAGGTTTTCCACTTTGGAGGCGGCAGTGAAGGCAGCCACAACACTGGAACCGAAAATATTGACTGCACCCTGCAGGATCATGGTTCCGATAGCGGTGATGGAATAGTTGAGCGCCATCGGAATACCGATGGAAAGCATATTGAACACACCGTATCCGTCGAGATAGTAATCTTCCCGGCTGGTTTTTAAAATGTCGAATTTGCGGAACATATAAATAAAGCAAAGCAGTGCGGAGACACCCTGCGCAATGATCGTTGCATAGGCAGCGCCTGCGGTTCCAAGTTTTACGACGACGATCAAAAACAGGTCGAGCACAATATTTAAAAAGGAAGAGAGAATCAGGAAATACAGCGGTGTTTTGCTGTCGCCGATCCCTCTTAAAATACCGGCGGCAACGTTGTAGGACATCGTGAGCAGGATACCTGCGAAAATGACTTTAATATAAGAGTCTGCGAGTCCTAAGATATTGTCCGGTGTTTTCATTAAAATAAGAAACTGTCTGGAAGCTGCCACCGTAGGGATAGTCAGAAGTAACGATACAATGGCAGTCAGTATCAGGGAGAGTGCGACATAATGCTTTAACAGCTTGAAATCTTTTGCACCGAAGGCGTGGGAGACCATAACGCCAAATCCCTGCGCAATACCATTTGCAAATCCTAATACAAGGAACATCAGACATCCGGTAGAGCCTACCGCAGCCAGAGCATCCTCACCAAGATACTGCCCGACAATGATCGTATCCACCATGTTATAAAACTGCTGAAAAATATTTCCCAGTAAAACCGGAACGGAAAAAAGTAAGATCATTCTGAGCGGGCTTCCCATTGTCATGTCTTTTGTCATAATCTGTACTCCTTGATTTATAAAATAGTTAAAAATCTGTCCGTGTTTTTTAGCCTCAACACGCATATTCTTTACGTTTCAGCAACTTAGTATAAGGCATGGACCGCAAAAAGACAATGTTTATTTTTGCGAAAAAATATAAATTTTTTGTTTTCGCAAAAGAAAAGATTTTTTCGTGGGAAACTGTTATAATAAGAAAGCAATTATTTGCAAGTCACAGTAAAATCACGGAGTAAAATAATGCAGACAAACCTCGAATACTACAAAATTTTTTATTATGTATCCAAATACAACAGTATCTCCCTCGCAGCAGAGGCACTTTCCATCTCACAGCCGGCAGTCAGCCAGGCAGTCAAGCATTTAGAAAGTGATCTTTCCTGTGCTCTCTTTGTGCGGACATCCAAAGGCGTGCGCTTGACAAAAGAAGGCGGACTGCTTGCAGAATATGTGAGAAAAGGATATGAGACAATCCTTACCGGGGAGAAAAAACTCTCAGAGATGTTAAACTTAGATGCCGGAGAAATCTGTGTGGGGGCTAGTGACATGACATTGCAGTTTTATCTGCTTCCTTATTTAGAAGCGTTCCATGATGCATTTCCACAGATCAAGGTGACCGTGACGAATGCCCCGACACCGGAGACGTTGAAACATTTACAGGACGGAAAAATTGATTTTGGGATCATCAGTACCCCGGTGAACAATAAATATGATTTTAAAATGACACCTGTCCGCAAAATTCAGGATGTCTTTGTGGCGGGAAAAAAGTTTGAGTATTTAAAAGGTGGAAAATTAAGCTATAAAGAGCTTGAAAATCTTCCGGTCATGTGCTTAGAGGGCAGCACTTCCACAAGAAAATATGTGGAGGATTATCTGGCAGAGCGCGGCACATTTGTCCGGCCGGAATTTGAACTTGCGACGAGCGATATGCTCATCCAGTTTGCAGTGCGCAACCTCGGTGTTGCCAGTGTCGTGTCGGATTTCGCAGAAAAATATATCGAAAGCGGGGAATTATTCGTATTGAAATTTGATAGGGCGATACCGGAACGCGAGTTTTGCATTGTCTCAAACGAGCGTGCGCCGATGTCGGCAGCGGCAGAAAAATTATATGATTTTCTGCCTGTTCCGTAGTGAAAAAATGTCAGAAAAAGTTCATCAATTCTTCATCAATCTTAATAGAATATCAATGGGATTACGGGCAGTAATATGATAAATTTATATGCAGGATCAGGATATTTAGGGGGAAACGTCAATGATGCGTTTATTATCGATCGGGATAGATTGTGTCTCAGCTGCTATTTTTGTGATTCCTGCTTTGGCTATTTTGCAGTGTACAATCTACAGGAAATGGGAATTTAAACCATTTTGTGTAAAACTGATATTTGCATTTTATGCGATCGCAATGTTTTCAGTTGTGGGTGTTCCTGCGGTTGGGATATTTCAGATGGATTTTGGTCTGAATCTGATACCGTTTGCAGACATTGTAAATAGTCCGTTTGCATATATGAAAAATACGATTTTGAATATCATTTTATTTATACCGATGGGATTTTTTGTACCTGCGGTCTGGAAGAATTACCGGTCTTTCAAAACCATGTTTTTCATGGGACTCGCGGTATCACTGGGGATTGAACTATTACAGATATTTACATTCAGGCTTACGGATATTGATGATCTGATCACCAATACGGCAGGAACCGTGCTGGGATATGAAATAAGCAGAAGATTTTCTTTTCCGTTCTCTTTAAAATCAGTGGATTCGAAAGGAATTTTGG
>ERZ773133.3368-NODE-3368-length-12432-cov-11.092026_pt1 | contig 12432 bp, 9 predicted proteins | sample MGYA00580861_ERZ773133 | MGnify/ENA primary metagenome ERZ773133 (study PRJEB29015, sample SAMEA2737844) | human gut metagenome | biome: human gut; feature: human-associated habitat; material: faeces | place: China | collected 2012 ...
TTTAAAGAGTGAAAATTATTGATAAACAACGGATTAACTTATTCAGCAGACCCTATATAGCTTTGTACCATAATGAACCTATAAAAAGACCGATCGATATGAGAACACACTATCTGACACTGGCTCTCGCCGCCCCGATAGCTACCCTGCAAGCCGTTGCTGCAACCTCGAACGGGAACCAGCCGACTGCTTCTACAGACAAACCGAACGTCATCCTTATCTATGCCGACGATTTAGGCTACGGCGATTTGGAATGTTACGGAGCCAAGAACGTACAAACACCCCATATAAACCGTTTAGCTCAAGAAGGTATCCGGTTTACCGACGCACATGCTGTCGCAGCTACCAGTACTCCTTCCAGATATTCCCTATTGACCGGAGAATACGCCTGGAGAAAACCGGGAACCGATGTAGCCGCCGGAAATGCCGGAATGATTATCAGTCCGGGACAATTCACCCTGGCCGATATGTTCAAGAGTGTAGGATATGCCACAGGAGCTATCGGAAAATGGCATCTCGGACTGGGCGAAAAAACCGGAGAACAGGACTGGAATGCCCCTCTCTCATCTACACCCGCCGACTTAGGTTTCGACTATTATTACATCATGGCTGCTACCGCCGACCGCGTGCCCTGTATCTTCATCGAAGATTCTCAAATAGCCAATTATGACCCTTCGGCCCCTATCGAAGTATCTTACAGACAGAATTTCCCGGGAGAACCTACCGGAAAGGACAATCCCGAACTGCTTTACAACCTGAAGCCGAGCCACGGGCACGACATGTCCATCGTAAACGGTATCAGTCGGATAGGCTATATGAAAGGAGGAGGAAAAGCATTATGGAAAGATGAAAATATCGCCGATTCCATCACCACACATGCCATACAGTTCATTGAAAGCCACAAAGACGAACCTTTCTTCCTCTATTTCGCCACGAACGATGTCCATGTCCCCCGTTTTCCGCACGACCGCTTCCGTGGGAAGAACCCCATGGGTCTGCGCGGAGATGCCATCGCACAGTTTGACTGGTCAGTAGGAGAACTGCTGAACACGCTTGACCGTTTAGGACTGACTGAAAACACGCTGGTGATATTATCCAGCGACAACGGTCCGGTAGTAGACGACGGTTATGCAGACGAAGCGGAAGAACGGTTGAACGGGCATCGTCCGTCCGGTCCGTGGCGTGGTAACAAGTACAGTGCTTTCGAAGGAGGAACTGCCGTACCAGCCATTGTTCGTTGGCCAGCTCGGATTCAATCAGGGAAAGAATCCGGAGCACTCATCTCGCAGATAGACTGGATGGCATCGTTGGGAACACTGATAGGTGCCCAGCTTCCGAAAGAATCAGCTCCCGACAGTTGGAATCGTTTAAGCACCTTATTAGGAGATGACGAAACAGACCGCCCTTGGGTCATGGAGTATTCTTCCAACCATGTCTTATCTGTCAGATCCGGAAAATGGAAATACATCGACCCGAGTGATGGTCCTGCCATGATTCCGTGGGGACCTAAAATAGAAACCGGTAACCTGAGTACGCCTCAACTGTACTTTTTGGATGAGAATGTATACGAACAGGAAAATGTAGCCGAGAAATATCCAGCCAAAGTATTTGAGCTTCAACAAATAGCACGCAAGGTTCGTTACAGTTCCATCCGACCTGCCTTTTAAGCACAGGAAGCTGTTTTTACCGTCAGAAAACAATTTTTTATATTCCCTTGCCAGAAAAGTCCCTGTTTATTTAACAAAAATAGACTTTTCGATGGATTTCTTCAATATGAGCCTACGAAGGACAGTGGATCAACAGAATAAAAACGATTTGAAATTACCGGATATCTTGCATACACAACCGGATAATCAGAATTTTTTACTTAATAATCTAAAATTCTACAAATAAGTTTTTTATAAGCCATAAAAGCATAGCATAAAAAAACTGATTATTTTTTTTATATTTGAAAAAAAATTTATTACTTTGTCAAAACACAAGAAAAATCTATTACTAAACTGAAAAACTTATTTTAAACACTTTAAGAAAAACAACATTTATCTGATACTAATCCATCTGGAACTATGAGAATGGAAAATCCGTTCATAAGGTCATTTTTTTGATTATTGGTTATTAATAAATAAATGGAGAATACATATATGAAGAAATGTATCTGTTGGATGTTTTTATTACTATTTGCATTAGGAAGCCATGCACAGAAAGGTCTGGAAGACATGGGCGGCTTTACAATGGGTGTAAAGACTAATGCGTTATATTGGGGGACTGTTACCCCCAATATTGGGGCAGAGTTACGGTTGGCAAAAAAATGGACACTTGATGTCGAAGCCGGCCTGAATCCTTTTGACGGTAAGAGGGAGGACGGAAGCTATGGAAAATCAATCAAACATTTCCGCCTGCATCCGGAAATCCGTTACTGGTTCTGTGAAAGCTTTTACAAACACTTCATCGGATTACATGTTCCTTATCTGATTTATAACATATCAGATATCAAGTTGTTAGGAACAGAAAACGAACGCCATCAAGGCTGGGGAACAGGTGTCGGTCTAAGCTACGGATATGCTTGGCTGTTATCCAAACATTGGGGATTGGAAGCCACAATCGGTGCCGGTTATCTTTACCTCAATTCCGAAAAATATCCTTGTACGAATTGTGGAAGCAAGATTGAAACCGTAAAGAAACACTATTTCGGTATCACACAGGCTGCCATCAATTTAATCTATCAATTTTAAAAAGGAAGGAGGAAACAGATGATGAAAAAAATGTTTTTCACAGTTGTATTGGGGAGCTTCTTCTTCCTATCGTCAGCAATGGCGCAGAAGAATGAAGAGAATCAGATTCATGTCCGTCAACAGTTAGTGGAGCGTGTAGACTCTTCACTGGTTATCAGCATGGTTCTCGACTTGAGCGGAGTTGAAATCGCTTCGGGAAACAGTATGGTCTGTACACCGATCATCGAACGGGAAGATAGTGTAGTGGCATTGCCTCAACTGTTCATCAACGGACGTAGCCGCCATATCTTATATGAAAGGACAGGACGTAACCCTCAGGAAGACGGCGAATTTGAATTGCGCCGCCGCAACGGTACAGAACAGACTTTCGACTATCACGCCCGTATTCCTTTCCGCAAATGGATGGAAAAATCGGAAGTTTCATTAGTAACCGATGTCTGTGGTTGCGGATGGGAAGCACTACAGAATGAAAAGTCACCGCTTTTCCCGATCAACATGGCCCAACCGATAGTACTGAAACCTTTGCTGGCCTATGTAGTGCCACAGGCAGAAGATGTAAAGAAACGGTCCATTGAAGGAAGCGCCTTTTTGGATTTCCCGGTGAACAAGATTACCATTTACCCGGAATATCGTAAAAATCCTTCCGAACTGCAGAAGATACGCGAAACCATCGATGTGGTACGCAACGACAAGTATGCTACCATCACCGAAGTTTCCATCAAAGGTTACGCCTCACCCGAAGGCTCGTACAGCAACAATACTTATCTGGCAGAAAACCGTGCCAAAGCACTGCTGAACTACGTGCGCAACCTGTATGATTTCAAGGATACCCGTTTCACAGTTGACTTCGAACCGGAAGACTGGGCTGGATTGGAACGCATGGTAAAAGAATCCGATCTTGAAGGAAAAGAGGAAATTCTAGCTATCATCCATGCCGACGCTCCCAAAGATTGGGATCAGCGCGAATGGAAACTGAAGAGTGTGAACGGTGGTGCCGACTACCGTATCATCCTGCGCGACATCTATCCAGCTCTCCGTCATTCCGATTATGCCGTGAAGTATACCATCCGGAACTTTACAGTTGACGAAGCAAAAGATCTGATTTATACAGACCCGAAACAACTGAGTCTGAACGAAATGTTCCAAGTAGCGCAGACCTACGAACCAGGAAGCGAAAAATACAATGAAGTATTCGAGATTGCTGTCCGCATGTATCCTAACGATCCTGTTTCTAACCTGAATGCCGCCATAACGGCTATTGATTCCAGACGATTTGACGCCGCCCGACGCTATTTGGCTAAAGCTGCCGATGTACCCGAAAAGAAACTGGCGGAAGCAGCTCTGCTGATGCTGGAAGGAAAGCTGGATGAAGCAGAATCAATCCTTACACAGCTGAAAGGCACCTCTATAGCAGCTCAGGCCGAAGAAAACCTGAAGCAAATTACCGCCAAACGCAATGAATAACCGAACTACAAGAAACAGACATGCGCATGAAATTATTCTATAAATATTATATTTTAGGATGCATCGTTGCCTTGTGCGCTGCATGTAATGACAGAATGGATGTAAACGGTGAAGATACGGAAACCGGTACCCCCGTTTACATGACATTCTCAGTCAATATGAACGCAGGCGGATTATCCTCACGCAGTGTAACGGATGACCCGGATGATGACGGCTATGTCACCTCCGACGATGGCAAGGAAATTGGCAAAGACAGAGAAAACAACATTGCTGAAGTACTGCTGCTCTTTGCCGATAATGAAGGAAATTTTATACATGCCGGTACCGCTCCCGTTACCCGGATTGAATCGAATAAATATGGACTGAATTTCGAAGCTGGACAACTGGAGAACTATAAGCAGAAAGGCGACGTACAGGTCTATGCTTTCTGTAACCCTGACGAGGAACTGAAAGCTGCTGCCACACAATGGACAGTGGGCAGCTCACTCACATCTTTATTAGACAAGGCCTATACCTTGTCGGACGATGAAAGTGAAAACAGTCAGGCATGGACCGACAACCACTTCTTTATGTCGAACGCCATACCTCACACAGCCTATTTTCCAGGAACTATTTCCGGTTTCAGCAAGTACACTCCCTGGGACTTGGGCACGATACGTGTAGAACGCTCGGTAGCTCGTTTTGATTACAGAGCTAAAATGACTGACAACATCTACCGGGTGTATGATAAGACAGACGGCTCGGAAACGTACAGCAAGAATCCGGGTGTATCTGTACAACTCACTGGTATAGCTTTGATAAACATGAGCAAAAGCTTTTATTACTGGAGAAGAACATCAAATGCAGCCGACGGATATTCCAATCCTGTTATCAGTGGTACAGAAACGGTATCCAATTATGTAGTCGATACGGATGCCTTGCAGAAAGCAAACTACGCATCTGAAGGATGGACCGACAAGACAGATTATTTTTTCTATAATCTGGAGTCACCAGCCGACCGAAAGTTCACTAGCCTTAGCGAACTTACTGATACAGAAGAGGATGAAGACGAGTCATGGAATGAAGACCAACAGCACAATGGATATCACATCTGGAGATATGCTACAGAAAATACTGTGCCTAAGATGGACAAACAGCAGCCAGCCCTGCTTACCGGCATTCTGCTCAGGGCTGTTATCATCCCCGAAAAGGGAAACAAGCTGGAAAGCGTAATGAATGAAAAGAAAACCATTTATGTATTCGACAATGTACTGTATGGCGATTGGGAGGCCGTAAAGGAAGCTGCCTTGAAAGGCGACAACCCTAGTCTGAAAGAAGCGTACGAAGCTGTAAACGATGGAATGACCTATCAGGAAGCAGGGTTTACGGCTTTCATGCCGAACGCTTCCGACGGCAAGTATTACTCGCGCTACTGTTATTGGAACAGACACAACGACGATAAAGACGACAGCAAAATCGGCCCTATGGAGTTTGCTGTAGTACGTAACAACGTCTACAAGCTACAGGTAGATGCTCTTTATAGTTTCGGTGACCCGGAAAATCCAGACCCGGACGGACCTGATCCAGAAGATCCCCCGATAGACCCGGACCCAACTCCTAGCGGTCCTCAGCTGAAACTTACAGTAAAAGTCCTGCCGTGGGTGGTACGTGAATATGAAATTAATTTTGGTCCAGAAATCAGTTAATAACTAATAAGAACAATCATGATACATAAAAACAACAAAATACTGTCAATGCTGATACTCCTTCTGGTGTGTCCCTGGATGATGTTCACTTCGTGCGAATACATTCACGAAGACCTTATGCCTTGCGAGCGTGGTGTATCATTGCGTTTTGTATACGACTATAATATGGAGTACGCCAATGCATTTCCCAGCAAGGTGCACTGCCTGACGCTCTATGTCTACGATGGTGAAGGTAACTACGTAGCTACGTTTACAGAAAAAACCGATGTACTGAAAGACGAGAACTACCGCATGAAAATAGATTTGGAACCGGGCGACTACAGCATGGTGGCATACGGCGGAGTGGCATGCGATGACCGTTCGTTTACAGTTATTGACGAGCCGACTGATGCGGCCGACAAGCTGACGGCACTGTCTGTTCGGATGAGCCATAATGAGCTTACATCGGACAAGCTGCTGCATGACTTTTTCTATGGCAAGCTGGATGTTACTGTAGAGGAAAACAATTATAAGGATGAAACTGTGTATATGATGAAGAACACCAACAACATACGCATCATCCTCCAGCAGATGAACGGAATGCCGGTGTCGGACAAGGACTTCACGTTCCGCATTGTGAACGATGACAATACACTGTTTGCACACGACAACTCTCTGATAGAAAACGGTGCGGTGACCTATATGCCTTGGGCACAGGGACAGCGCACTGTGGGCGATGGCGAGGAAGGTACAGGAAAGGTGACTGTGGCATACGCCGAATTCTCCACTTCACGCCTCACCGTGGGCAACCATCCGCGTCTGGTCATTGCTAATAATGAAACAGGCGAAGACGTGCTGAACATTCCTCTGAACGATTATCTACTGTTGCTCAAGAGCGACCGTTATGCCGACATGACCGATCAGGAATATCTGGACCGTGAAAATGAATGGTCTATGATTTTCTTCCTGGATGAAGACCATTTGTGGATAAATGCACAAATCATTATCAACGACTGGGTTGTACGACTGAATAATATTACGATGCCATGAAAAAGATAATAAGAATACTCATACTATGTCTGAGCTGTATAGGTGCATGCTGGCTTCTGCCCGCATGCTCATCGGCTTTAGAAGAGCCCGAAAGCGGTGGCGGAGGCGACGGTTCTACCGTTACGCTAACCATCCAAGCCATGGTGCCTGGTACCACAACAAGAGCTGACGCAACAAGCATTCCGGAACGAGAACAGATAGATAAACTGCGAATTATTGTAGTAGATAAAACGACAAATAATGTAGAATATAATAGTTTACTTAATTTCCCGAACCGTGATGGCAGTTCTTACAACATTGAAGTAACAAAGAACGGAACAAAACTGGTGTATTTCCTGGCAAATACAGAAAGTTTGACCAATCTCAGTTTACCGAGAAAAGGACAAACATGGAACGGAACAGAAGTGGACGGTTACGTGCTCCATTCATTACCGGAAAACCGTTTGCCTTTCACTTCCAAGTATGAAATAGAAGTAGAGGAAGAGGATGTCTCAGCTACCTGCTACATCGCCATTGCGGCCATCAAGTTTTCATTGGATTTTACGAATAAAACGAAAAGTAATATAGAAGTTCAATCCTTGAAGATTTCGAGTATTGCCAACCAGTCCTATCTGTTGCCACATTTGAACAGTAAAGATGATTGGGATAAATGGATAACATCTGTAACATCGAATGATAATAATCCGAAACCATACATCACGGCTTATAGCATACCGGAAGGTACCCGGCACCAGGAATTTGAAGTAAAGGCCAATAAAACAGCTACCGAAACTGACGATGGAAATGGGACAGGCAATGGAGATGGAACAGATGATGCTACCGGAAACACTTCCGACAACTCTTCCTTCACAGTCGCTACAAATGAAACCTATACCTTCGATTCCTTTTATTGCCACGAAAGTAAATTCATCTTGCAAGGCGAAACAAAACAATATTACTCCATCCAGTTTGAAATTGGAGATAAAACATATTACGGAGTTATAGAAGATCTGGAATCCTTGATACGCAGTACCCATGTAATTATACATATCAATATAAATAAATTGGATGATAATCCAGGAAACATTGTCGTTTGGGGAACAATCACTCCTTGGACAGAAGATCCACCGGTAGAAGGTGGATTGGAAGAAGTGACTTCTGAACCTTGAGATAAAAAACCGAACTAATAAATAACAAGCGATATGAAACGATTAAAATATATCATGTTGTACATTGGACTGCTGGCAATGAATGCCTGTAGTCCGGAAAAGATTGCCCCGGCCGATGAAGCGGAACAGAATACCGAAGTCCGTCTGGTAGCAAACATCTCCGGATCGGAAAACGGCTCACGGGCTGATACGGATACACCCTCTTACAATTATCTCAAAACGAACTTCCAAAAAGGTGATGAAATACGCTTGGCCAATACTGTTCTTTTCAGCACCCCGGATTTTACGGAGCAGAAAACAATTTTTACCTGTACAGGAGAGTATGATTCACAGAAGGGATATCAGTTCACTCCAGGCAAAAGCAGTGATACGGGAAGCAATTCGGATGGAAGTAGTGACACAACTGATGATACAGACGGCACAACCAGTATTACATGGGATGATTTTACCCCTACTGTCTTTGCATACACTTTCGAAGCAGCCTACTACCCAGGAGGGAATCCTCTTGACGAAATACCTACAGATCAAAATCAAAACAATGGACAAGGTTTTAAAAACGCCGATTTGCTGATAGCTACCAGCCGTATGGCGACAGCTGATAAATATGAAGATATTAAGTTGACTTTTCATCATGCCTTTGCCATGGTCAGGGTAGAAGCCATCGTCCCGACAGGTATAGGAGGATTACCGGTAGATGCAATACAGGAAGCATGGATGATGAATGTACAGACTGCATACAATATCGATTATACATCCACTACCATAGATGGTAGCTGGCGTACAGTTACTGGAAGCGGAGATAGAACAAAGATCAAAATGTGGCTGGAAAGTAAAGTGAACAAAAATAATACGCAGACCTATATTTTTCTAGGAATTATTCCTGTCCCCAATCCTGCCAGTGTTGATGAACCGATAATTGAACAAAATGATTTCGTTCATTTCAAAGTGAAGGTGGACGATAAAACCACCAAAACCTATCGTTTTGTCCCTGAAAAATCTATTGGTTTACAGCAGGCCCACATTACGGTATTACGATTGGCATTAAATGAAAACAGCGTACTGCCACTTCTTTTATCAGCAGAAATAACCCCTTGGACACAAGCCTCTGCGGGAATGATTTTGGACGAGGAAGACCCTACAGACAACACTCCAGCAGAAGAAGGAGACAAATCGGATAATCAGTAAGGAGGAACTGAATTATGAAAAAAAGACAGATAGTGGCAATGGCAGTCATGGGTATTATGACAGTTGCCTGCACAGATTATGATCTGAATGGACAAACAGGCTGGAAAGGAGATGAACTGTTGGAAATCAGTGCTTCCATCAGTGAAACCCTACCTACCAGAACGGAAAAAGAGCCTGCTGAAGGTACATATTATTTTTCTTATGTAAACAGTAAGCAGACCAGTGTAAAATATGAAACAACAAAAGTAATTTTTGAAGCTGGAAACAGTACTCCTGATCTAACATGGGATCAAATCAATACAAACAATAGCATTACAAACAAACTTTTCATTCTGGATAATGTACCCTACATTAATGAAAATGGATTTACTTCTTCCAATGACAATACAAACAAACTCATCAGTTTACAAAATATCAAAGAGGGAACCAATACTGAATCACGCTACAATGCCGGCCCTGCCCCTACCGTTCCCGGTGAAGGGAATGACCTTTTATGGGATACTGTCAAAGTAGAAAATGTAAGTGGAGCTCCCTTGAGTCCGGTACATTTCGATCTGGAACATCGGATGTCAATGCTAACCTTCAAATTACAGTCTAAAGATCCTGAGATATATACCTTACTAAAGGATATAGAAAATGTGAAAGTGAAATTGCACCGGGTCATAACAGAGCCGAATCAGTTCAACCGGCTGACTGGTGCAATCACAATTAATAGTAACACAAAACCCATTGAAGAAAATGATGCTGTAATATTGGATGTTGCTGAATATACTTCAGAAGAAGGTGCGATTACTGAAAGCTGGATATTTCCGCCGCAGGAATTCCATAATACAGGAAGACCGGTTCTGGCAATCACTTTAACAGATACTGAAAATCAAACCAGAACTTTCAAGGGTGTATTACCGGAATCCATGTTATACGAAGGCAAATACGAACCATTGGAATTCCTTTCTGGTTGTCACCTGACAATTACGGTCTTGCTAGGTAGTTGGGATGATTTAACAGTCAATTTCCGCCCGGTACTGGTCAAAAAATGGGTGACTTATTCTGCCAAAGATATCAATGCCAAGCAGGTAGGAGTCTATACAGCCGAAGAATTAACGGAACTGGTGAATGCTTATAACGAAAACTCCAGTAAAAACAATCCGGCCTTGTGGAAGTATGGAGTCTATAATGATAATAATGGTAGTGGGACCTGGACCTTTGACTTGTGGAAAAGCATTACAGGAACATTCGGTACAGAAATTATCAATAATAATAAGTTAAATTTTAACGATAATAACTTTACATTCAATTCCCACGGTCATACCATCAACGGTAAAACTGTAGGAACAGACGGTACATTAACTGATAATTCAACAACAGATGGAGGTGAATAACATGAAAACAATCATACAAAACAGCATACTTGCCTGCCTAGCTTTCTGTATGGGTACCGCCTGTACGAAAGAATCCGGCATGGAAGAAACATCCCACGGCAAAGGCTATCTGGAGGTTTTCGCTACCATAGGGAAAGCTTCCACTGCCCCTACCCGAGCCGATGGAGATACAGAAAATAAAGCAGATGCATACGGTGTACCGATGGATCCGCTCTATTCGTATCTGTCAACAGGCGACGGTGGAGGATTCCAAAACAATGGAAAATGTAAAATCGGTATCTATTCACTCAATGGAACTGACGGAAAGAATGATGAAGGTCGGTTGGTCAGTACTCCATTGACCTATAAAGGGGGAAGTTTCGTAAATGAAGATATCGAAATATCCAGTATGACCAATCTCGGGCCTACATTCGCCTATTACCCTTATTCTGCAGTGAATGAGATGGCTACTAATCAAAATACCGATGGTACATTAAAATACGAACTGGATATCTATACTAAAGATGATAGCAACAATCCATATACACAAGAAAATAAAAATCAAGTCATCGACCTGCTGACTGCCAGCAACAGCGGTTCTCTGTCCGGTGGAAAGATTTCCTATAGCTTCAGTCATGCCTGCTCCATGCTGCTGATTTATCGGGGAGAAGGATTCGACCAAAAAGACACTGAGGTCACAGTCAAAATAGAGCAAGGACTGAAAGCATACGTCTATCGGGGTACCTCCGGAAACTTTTCTCTTACAACAGAACCAGATAATACTGCCAATGCCCCTACTGAATTCAAAACCAACTATTGCTCCAGTTACCTGATGGAGGGAAGCGAAAAAGCCAGAGCGGTCTATTCTGTCATCTTGCCTCCGGGAGCCACCGTAGAATACATCAAGCTGGAGGATAACTTCGGTACGATGCAATACGTCTATCCGGAAGAGACCATGACATTGGATAAGGGTACACGATATCCCGTTACCGTAAAACTGGACGGACTCTATCCTACAATCTATCCGCACGATATTGTAGCATGGGACGATGAACCTATTACGATTGATCCTACTGAGAAGACTCCTGGAATCTACAGCCTTGAAAATTTCCAAGCCTGGATTACAGCTTATACTGCTAATCCTCAAAATGAAACAGATTTAGAGAAATACGGGAAAAAAAATGATCAAAACAAATGGACTTTCCATCTTTATGCCGATATCAATTGCAGTACTATTACCGACAAGCAATTCTTTATCAAAACCTTTACTGACCAACTGGAGGGGCACGGACATACGTTGAAAAACGTAACCCTGACAAAAGCGGAAGGTGAAACCGATACCAATATCGGAGTAATCGGCACATTAAATGGTGGTAGCATAAACAACCTGAAAATAGAAGGTATTAACGTCAGTGGAGAAACAACAGAAAACGATTACATCGGAACCCTGGTCGGTACCATTACGGATGGAAGCATTACCAAATGTAAAATAACGGGAATCAACATCGACTGCAAGAATGGAAAGATTGGTGCCCTGGCTGGAAAAATTGAAACAGGAACCATCGAAACTTGCTTGCTGGAAGGAAACTTGCAGCTAGGGAAAGAGGCAACAATCGATGCAAACAGTAAAAAGCTGTTCGGAGAAATGGGAACAAACTTTAATTTCACCGACATCAACACCAGCGGCGTGTACGTATTCCGAGCCACTACAGATAATCCTGTAAGCGGCGGAAACGATGACGGAACAGGCACCGGAAACGGTGACGGAACGGACACCGGAAACGGTGACGGAACGGACACCGGAAACGGTGACGGAACGGACACCGGAAAC
>ERZ773133.3377-NODE-3377-length-12409-cov-4.881334_pt1 | contig 12409 bp, 10 predicted proteins | sample MGYA00580861_ERZ773133 | MGnify/ENA primary metagenome ERZ773133 (study PRJEB29015, sample SAMEA2737844) | human gut metagenome | biome: human gut; feature: human-associated habitat; material: faeces | place: China | collected 2012 ...
ACATCGTTGGGGTAGCCGGGAATCTTGTAGTGGCGGAAGGTGCGGATGCCCAGACCGTTCAGCCGCTTTTCAAAGGCCTCCACCTCCGGTGCGGCGGCGTACTTGGTCACGCACACGCTGCCCACATACAGGCCCACCTCCTGAAACGCGTCGATCAGGCGCAGCACGTCCAGATCGTAGGTGATGCCGTAGTCGCCGCGGATCTTGTTGCTGATGATGTCCTCGGCGCTGATAACGATGACCACCTCGGCCTGATCCTTCAGCTGAAGCAGCATCTGCAGTTTGGAATCGGGCTGAAAACCCGGCAGCACGCGGGATGCATGGTAATCATCGAACAGCTTGCCGCCGAATTCCAGATAGAGCTTGTTGTCGAACTTCTTGATGCGCTCGCGGATGTGCTCCGACTGCATCGAAAGATATTTATCGTTGTCAAATCCAATTTTCATCGTTCGTTTCCTTTTCCTCTTTGCTGTGCCCGGCACACCGCACCGGAACTTTTCCATAACAGAAACAGTATACCACACTCAAAAACCGGGTGCAATCCAAAAGGAGGCCCTTGCGGCTTTTTCCAGCAAATGCGGCGTTTCGCCTTATTCTTTGCCCTGTTTTTTGTGAAAATGGTTCTTGCCGCCTTTTTGACAACGGGTGTATAATGGAGCTGTTCGGCAAACGCCTTTGAAAACAGAGAGGAAGTCTATCATGAACTCTGCCGAGGATTATACATACCGTTATCTCGAGACCGACGATCTCGATCAGTATAACGCCCTGCTGCGCTATACCTTTCAGGTGACCGAGGAAGAGCTTACCGCCACCGGCTGGAAGGACGACGAGATCAAGCAGTCCAAGTTTCCTGTGCTGGAACGCGCCGATGTGCTGGGCTGCTTTGACGGCAAAAACCTCGTCTCACAGTTCGCGGTCTACCCGCTGAAAATGAACATCTACGACACGGTATATCACGTAGGTTTTGTGACCAGCGTGTGTACCTACCCGGAGTACACCGGCAACGGCATCATGAAGCGGCTGATGATCCAGGGACTGACCCAGATGCACAAGGAGGGCAAGAGCTTTGCCCTGCTCTACCCCTACTCCATCCCGCTGTACCACCACCTTGGGTGGGAGATCATCTCCAACAAGATCTCCTTCAACATCAAGGACAGGCAGATCCCCACAAAGGTCTCCGCGCCCGGCTATGTGCGGCGCGTCGCATGGGACAACACCGAATTTCACGAGCTGCACTCGCACTTTGCTTCCATCACGCATGGGTGCCTGTTCCGCAACGCGCTGGCATGGGAAGAATACTGGCGCTGGGATGAGGACGACACCAACGTTGCCGTCTATTATAATGTAAAAGACAAGCCCTGCGGCTACATGGTGTACCTCATCAAGAACGACATCATGCACATCAAGGAAATGATCTACCTGAACCGCGAGGCCCAGAAGGGCCTGTGGGAGTACATCCACGCCCACGATTCCATGATCGATGAGGTGCACGGCAATACCTATTTCAGCGAGCCTATCGCCTTTGAAATGGACGACGGCGACATCAAGGAGGCCATCCGCCCCTATGCCATGGGCCGTATCGTGGATGTGGCCGGCTTTCTGGAGGATTACCCCTGCGACCCGGACGGCGGCGAGCTGTGCATCGAGCTGGAGATCGAGGACACTCTTCTGCCCTGGAACAACCGCACCTTCCGCATCCGATTTGCAGACGGCGGCTGCAAGCTGACCAATGCCCCCGCCGAATACCACCTGAAAATGGGCATTGGCACCCTTTCCACCCTGCTGCTGGGCTACAAGACCGCAGAACGCCTGTTTGAGCTGGAACGTATCGAGGGCCGGGAGGAAGCCGTGGAACGGCTGGACGATGTGCTGTTCCATAAGATCCCGTACATTTCGGATTATATCTGATTCTAAAATTATCTGTAGTTTTGCAGGACAGCAGGAAGTTTCTCCAGCGAATGACCGGGAAGTGGGGCCCTGCCACCGCAGGTGGTGGGACGGAACCGTGGGTTCCGGGCTGTTCGCGGAGAAAGCTTCCTGCCGTCCTGCCGGGTAACTGGATACAGCAAGCCCCCGGGTCTCCCCGGGGGCTTGCTGCGGCTTTATGAAGTATCTCGAATATGGAGGGAATAGCGTTTATTCTGCGTCGGTACGGTTTTTCTTGAGCAGGCTCAGGATCACGGCACCCAGCACACTGCCCACGGCCAGTGCCACACAGTACAGCACTGCGTGGTCAACCACAGGGAACACGAAGATGCCGCCGTGCGGTGCACGCAGAGCGCAGCCGAAGGTCATGGAGAGCGCACCGGCCACTGCTGCACCGGCCACGCAGCTGGGCAGGACGCGCAGGGGATCTGCTGCCGCATAAGGGATCGCGCCCTCGGTAACGAAGCACAGGCCCATGACGTAGTTCACGATGCCGTTGCGGCGCTCGTCGGCCGTCCACTTCTTGGGGCAGAAGGTGGTGGACAGGGCAATGGCGATGGGAGGAACCATGCCGCCCACCATGACAGCGGCCATCACCTCATAGTTGCCGGAGGCAAGGGCTGCCGTGCCAAAGACGTAAGCTGCCTTGTTGAAGGGGCCGCCCATATCAACGCTCATCATACCGGCTACGATGGCACCCAGCAGCACCTTGGAGGTGCCGCCCATGGCGTTCAGGCAATCGGTCATGGCAGTGTTGATCATGCCCATGACCGGGTTGATGCCGCACATCACCGCGCCGAGGATGAGCATACCGCCCAGCGGATAGATGAGCATGGGGCGGATGCCGTTCAGGCTGGCAGGCAGCTTTTCGGTGATCTTTTTCAGCAGCTCAACGATGTAGCCTGCAGCAAAACCGGCCAGCAGTGCAGCAAGGAAGCCGCCGGAAACACCGGTGGTCTCACCCGCTGCAATGCCTGCAAAGTTGGTGCCGTTCATGGCCAGCACACCGCCCACAAAACCGACCGCCAGACCCGGACGGTCCGCGATGGACATGGCGATGAAGGCAGACAGGATGGGCAGCATGTAACCGAAGGCTGCGCTGCCCACCGTCTTAAAGAAGGCAGCGGCCGGGGTGTTCATGCCAAAGTTGGAGGGATCGATGGTGTAATCGTCCAGCAGGAACGCCAGTGCGATCATGATGCCGCCGCCCACCACGAAGGGCAGCATGTGGGAGACACCGTTCATCAGGTTCTTGTACAGGGTGCGGCCAAAGCTGTCCTTGCCGGAAGCATCCTCGGCGGCCTGTGCGCCTCCCTCGGCGTGGTAAACAGGCACCTCGCCGTGCACGATCTTCTTGATGAGCTCCTCCGGCTTGTGGATGCCATCGTCCACCCGGGTGAACAGCACCGGTTTGCCGTCGAAGCGTGCGGTCTCCACCTTCTTTTCTGCCGCCACGATGATACCATCGCAGTTTGCGATCTCTTCTCTGGTGAGGATGTTCTTGGCACCATCCGAGCCATTGGTCTCCACCTTGGTGGGCAGGCCCAGCTTGTCGCCGGCCTTGGTCAGGGCTTCCGCTGCCATGTAGGTGTGGGCAATGCCGTTGACGCAGGCCGTGACAGCCAGAATGCGGTAGCCGTTCTGGGGGATTTCCTGCTGGGTGAAGCTCTCCGCACCGAACTGAGCCTCCTCCTGTGCATCGATGCAGTCAAGGAACTCTGCCGGGGTCTTTGCGGCCTTCAGCTTTTCTACAAAGTCCTCGTTCATCAGCATCTGCATCATACGGGCCAGCATGTCCACATGCAGGCTTCCGTTTTCCGGAGCTGCAATGGCAAACAGCAGGTCGGTGGTGCCATCGTCCTCGGCATTGTACTGCACCGGGCTGCTCAGCCGCAGCGCCGCCAGACTGGGCCGGGTGACTACATTGGTCTTGGCGTGGGGCACCGTGATGCCGTTGTCCACATAGGTGGAGCCCTCCGCCTCACGGGCATAAAGGGCCTTTTTGTAGGCTTCCTTGTCCGTGATGTTGCCATGGGTGGCCTGCAGCTCCACCAGACGGCTGATGATCTGCTCCTGATCGGTCAGAGCCTCATCCAGTGCGATGGACTGCGCGGTGAATAATTCCGTAATACGCATGATTTTTCTCCCTTCCTGTATAACTGCAACCCTCTCCGTCACAGAGGGTCAGATTTCCTTCATCAGTTCGTCGATTTTTTCTTTGGTGGCAAGACCCAGACTGAACGCGGTGGCGCTGCCGCAGGCAGTGCCCAGACGCAGTGCAAAGGAATAGCTCCGGGTCTGCATCCAGCCAGCCACAAAGCCGGCCACCATGCTGTCGCCTGCGCCCACGCTGTTTACAACCTTTCCCTTGGGGCAGCCGATGCGGTGTACCTGTCCCTGCTCGTCCACCAGCAGGGCACCGTCCCCCGCCATGCTCACCAGCACGTTGCGGGCACCCTTTTCCTGCAGGGTGCGGGCCGCAGCAATGATCTCTTCCTCTGTTTTCAGCACCTTGCCCACGATCTCGCCCAGCTCGTGATTGTTGGGTTTGATGAGGAAGGGGTGATACTGCAGAACATTCACCAGCAGGTCGCGGGTGGCATCCACCACCGCGCGCACGCCCCTGCCCTGCAGCCGGGCCAGCAGCCGCTCGTAGGTATCCTGCGGCAGGCTCTTGGGAATGCTGCCCGCCAGAATGAGGATATCATCCTCGTTCAGGCGGTCCAGTTTCTTTTCCAGCTCCTGCATGGCGCTCTCCGGGATGTCGGGGCCTGCGCCGTTCAGCTCGGTCTCCTGCCCGGCCTTGATCTTGACATTGATGCGGGTCATGCCCTGCTCCAGATGCACAAAGTCGGTCTTCATGCCCTGTGCCGCAAGGCCCCGCTCCAGCCATGCACCGGTCTCGCCCGCCACAAAGCCCAGTGCCACGCTCCCGCAGCCCAGCTGTGCCAGCACGCCGGACACGTTGATGCCCTTGCCGCCCAGCACGCAGTCCTCACCGGCTGCGCGGTTCACCTCGCCTACTTCCAGCGGTGCTTCCAAGCGCACCACATAATCGATGGCCGGATTGAATGTAACTGTGTAGATCATACTTCCGTCTCCTTTACCAGTGTGAACTGTTTGTATTTCGGATTGGGGCAGCGGTTGGTGAGGATGGCACCGCCCTGCAGGTCGGCGATGACCGCCGGGTAGATGCGGGCAAACTTGGCGTCATCCACAAGGAACCATGTTTCCTGTGCCCGGTGCGCCGCTGCCGCCTTGACGGCGGCTTCTTCCGGGTCTGGGGTGGTAAAGCCTGCTTCCAGCGCCACACCGTTGGCGCCCATGAAGGCCTTGGTGAAATTGTATTGCTGGATAATGCTCACGGTAGGAGCACCCACAATGGCCTCGGTCTGGGGCCGCAGCAGTCCTCCGGGCAGATACACCCGACAGCCCTTCTGGGCCAGCGCCCGGGCGTGGGCCACGCCGTTGGTCAGATAGCTGGCCTTGAGGGCATCCCCGGTCAGGGCCCGCACCAGCTCCAGCGTGGTGGAACCGGCATCGATGAACACAAAATCGTTCGCGTTGATGAGCTGCGCCGCAGCCTGTGCGATGCTGCGCTTCTGCTCCACCGCCAGCGTTTCCTTTGCTTCCATGGTGGGTTCGTCTGCCAGAAAGCGGCTGTCCAGCAGCGTGGCACCGCCATGCACCTTGTTCAGCTTGCCCTGCCGATCCAGCTCGGTCAGGTCGCGGCGGATGGTGGATTCGCTGGTGTTCAGCGCCTCACACAGCTCCTGCACCGTGACGGTGCGTTTGCGGTCCAGCTGTTCCATGATCAGGCTGAAGCGTTCTTCTGCCAGCATCTGCATCCTCTCCTTTGGCTTTATTTTTGTTTGACGGTTTGTGACCGTTTATGCATTATTTTGGTTGATTGTATCTTTATTATAGCAAATATAGTGCCAAAATCAATCACTTTCAGTCGTTTTCGTTCACAAAAAATTGTCTTGAAATTTGTGCAGGGAGCACAAAAGCTGGGATACAAGCATTTTGTGCAAACAAAAAAGCCGCCGTGCGTACCAATCGCACAGCGGCCGGAGAGAAGGTCTGGTTCAGGAAAGGCTTACTCGGCAGCCCAGTAAAAATCGTCGCCGGGCATTGCGCCGCCCACCGCCTTGGGGTCGGCGTCAAACAGCACCTGCAGATAAGCGGATGCGTTGGTCTTGAGCTCATCGCCGGTCAGGCATACGATGTTGCACTCGGGCAGAGCCTTCTTTGCGATCGCAGCCTTGGCCACAACGCCCTGCTCCTCGCACAAAGCAGCGGTGCCGTCCAGATCGGTATTGGCAGCTTCCACGCTCTTGGCGTAGTCGGTCAGGAATGCAGCCACCACGTCCGGGTGTTCCTCGGCATACTCCTTGCGCACCACGGTCACGCCCGTGATGAGCTGGGTATCGGCCACCTTGTTCCACTCCTCGGTCAGGTCCAGAGCCACACGCAGGGTGTCGTCCTGCAGGCCTGCAGCGGTCACATAGGGCTGGGGCAGGACGGCAATGGCATCCTCGGCATTGGCCATCTGGGCCGTGACCTCGGTGGCCTCGCTGTAGTATTCAATGGTCACGTCCTTGTCCGGGTCAATGCCGTTCTGGGTCAGCAGGTAGCGCAGCACATACTCGGGCGTGGTGCCCTTGCCGGTGGACAGGATGGTTCGGCCCTTCAGATCTGCCATGGACTGGACCGTATCGCCGCCCTTTTCCACTACGTACAGCACGCCCAGCGTGTTGACGGCAACAGCCTGAATGCCGCCCTCCGTCTTCTGATACAGAGTCGCAGCCAGATTTGCCGGGATGGCAGCCATGTCCAGCTCGCCCTTCATCAGCAGGGGCACGATCTCATCGGCAGCACCGTAGAGCTGCAGATCGTAGTCCATGGAAGCGGTTCCGTCCTCTTCCATGCTCAGCAGGTTCACCAGACCCATGGTGGTGGGGCCCTTCAGGCCGGCGATGCGCAGCGCATCGGTGGTGGACAGCTCCTTGGCTTCCTCGCTGGAAGCAGCTTCGGAGACGGCTTCGCCGGAGGCAGCGCTGGAAGCAGTGGAGCTGGATGCTGCGCCGCCGCAGGCGGCAAGGCTCAGGGCAAGGGCCAGAGCCAGCAGCACAGATGTCAGTTTTTTCATGCGGGGTTCCCTCTTTTCCTCATCAGACAGCGCGATCCCTGTGCCGCAAAACTTTGCACAGAATCATCGGACTGTCTTTTTATATTTTTTACAAAGCAAATTTGCAAAATCATTTGCTTTGCGGGTCTAAGTTTACTATAATAGAATCAAAAATACCGTTGCGTGTGCAACGGAATTGCAGGAGGGCTGTGGAGACCCCAGGTCTTTCCCACAAATTTGCGATGAAAAACTATCTTTCGCTGTTATGCTCCACCTCATTATTCAATGGTCTGACCGCTGAAGAGCTGCAGACCCTGCTGAGCCAGCTGGGCGCCGTGGTGCGCAGCTACGGCAAGGGCGAGGCCCTTGTGCTGGCGGGCGAACCCAGCCGCCGGGTAGGCATCGTGCTGAACGGCGAGCTGGAAGCCTACCGTCCCGGGCCGCAGGGCGCCCGCATCCCCATCACCCACATGGAGCCGGGCGGGGTGTTCGGCGATGTGCTGGGCGGTTCCAGCCGGACCAGCCCGGTCACGGTGGTGGCATCGGTGCCCTGTGAGGTGCTGCTCATCCCTTACGAGCAGCTTCTGCTGTCGGACGGCAGCCCGGCGCATCAGCTGGCGCTGCGCAATCTGGTGCGCACCATCAGCGATAAATATTTTTCCCTCTCCCGCCGGGTAGACCTGCTGGTGCTCAAAAGTCTGCGGGCCAAGGTGTGCGCCTATCTTCTGAGCGAGAGCGAACGGGCCGGAAGCCTGACCTTCAGCATCCCGTTCTCCCGCATCCAGCTGGCAGATTACCTGAACTGCGACCGCAGCGCCCTCAGCCGTGAGCTGAGCCAGATGCAGCGGGACGGCCTGCTGGACACCTACAAGAGCAGCTTCAAACTGCTGAAACCCGAGGTGTTGAAGCAGATGGTGCAGTGACCATTTGAATAGACGCCGCGTGCGCTTTGGCTGTATTCAGCGGAATTTTTATTTTTATATTTGAGTTTTAGAAAAATCTGCGGATTTTTCTAAAACTCTTTTTCACTGGAAGGCCGTAACCGTCAGCGGCATTATCTTGTTATTTTTAAGGAGTATTTTTAAATATGTCAAAACCGATTTTATGGATCGTGATCCCCTGCTACAACGAAGAGCAGGTGCTGCCCATCACAGCACCCATGTTTCTGGAAAAGATCCATTCTCTGTCCGCACAGGGCCTTGTGAGCGAGAAGAGCCGGGTGCTGTTCGTGAACGACGGCTCCAAAGACAAGACATGGGAGCTGATCCAGAGTTTTGCTACGCAGGATGAGCACTATATCGGCATCGCCCAGAGCCGCAACCGCGGCCACCAGAACGCCGTGCTGGCCGGTCTGATGGAGGCGCTGCACAGCGGCACCTGCGATATTACCATTTCCATCGACTGCGATGGTCAGGATGACATCAACGCCATGGACGAGATGGTAAAAAAGTATCTGGACGGTGCCGAGGTGGTCTATGGTGTGCGCAGCCGCCGCGATACAGACACCTTCTTCAAGCGGTTCACCGCCGAGGGTTTTTACCATGTGATGAACGCTCTGGGTGCGGACATCGTGTTCAACCACGCAGACTACCGCCTCATCAGCACCCGTGTGCTGGAAAGCTTTGCCGACTACAGGGAAGTGAACATTTTCCTGCGCGGCATGGTGCCTCTGGTGGGCTTCCGGAGCGATGTTGTCACCTACGAGCGCCATGAGCGCCTTGCCGGTGAGAGCCACTACCCCCTGAGCAAGATGCTGGCACTGGCCTTTGACGGCATCACCAGCCTTTCCAACAAGCCTATCCGCATCATTACCGGGGCAGGCATCGCCGTGAGTCTGGTCGGCTTTATCGGGGTCATCTGGGCCATCGTGTGCGCTGCCATGGGCAGCAGCGTGGCCGGCTGGGCCTCCATCGTGTGCATCGTCTGCTTCATGAGTGGCGTGCAGCTGGTGTGTCTGGGCGTTATCGGCGAATATATCGGTAAGATCTATATGGAGACCAAGGCCCGTCCGCGCTACATCATCAGCGAGCGCACCTGGGCCCCCTACGAAAGGAAGTATCACGGATGAGCAAACAGAGCTGGCGCGGCAGCACCCTGCTGAACCCGGAACCGCCGGTACTGGTGTCCTGCGGCGGGCTGGAAAAGCCCAATCTCATCACCATCGGCTGGACGGGCACCATCTGCACCCAGCCCAGCATGGTATCCATCAGCGTTCGGCCGGAACGCTACAGCCACCACCTCATTCAGGAAAGCGGACAGTTTGCCATCAATCTGCCTACCGAAGCGCTGGTGCGTTCGGTGGACTGGTGCGGCGTGAAAAGCGGCCGTGACGTGGACAAGTTTGCCGCCTGCGGCCTGCACGCCGCCCCCGGCACTGTACTGACCGACTGCCCCATTCTGGAAGAAAGCCCGGTGAACCTTGAGTGCAGAGTGACCCAGGTGATCCCGCTGGGCAGCCACGATCTGTTCCTTGCCGAAGTGGTGGCCTGTGATGTGGACGAAAGCCTGCTGGACGAAAGCGGCAAACTGTGTCTCGAAAAGGCAAAGCTCATCGTCTACAGCCACGGTGACTATCTGGCTCTGGGCAAAAAGCTGGGCACCTTTGGCTACAGCGTGCGCAAGAAAAAGCCGGTAAGGCGTAAAAAATAATTTGCATTTCATCGCTTGACTTTTGCCCAAAACTGCATATACTAAAGATAGGCAATGAGATGAAGGCCTGTTCCGTGGTTACCACGAAAAAACCAAAAGCCCCCCGGTACTGATACTACCGGGGGGCTTCTTGGGTTAGTGCTTACTGCCCTTGAAGAACAGGCTGTCAAGCCACTTGCACAGATAGTAGGCAACTACCTCTGCTCCGACAGTCTGTATAAATGAGATGAAGGCTTCCATTGGTTACCACCTCCTTTCCGCGGTTAGGGGAATGGAGAAGGGCCGCAGGAACAGTATAGCACAAAAACCGGTATCGCGCAATTTTGACGCAATACCGGTTTTCTTTTGCATTTATTCGTGCTTTACGCGCTGGATCTCGCCCAGATCATAGGGGGTATTCTGGTAGACATAGTAGTTCAGCCAGTTCTCATACAGCAGGTGGGCGTGGGCACGCCAGCGGAACAGCGGCGGTTTGGACGGGTCATCGTCCGGGTAGTAATTCACCGGCACATGGATGGGCAGGCCCTTGTCCACATCGCGGCGGTACTCTGAATCCAGCGTGTACTTGTCGTACTCCGGGTGGCCGGTGACAAAGATCTGCCGTCCGTTCTCGGTGCTCATGAGGAAAGGCCCGGCCACATCGCTCTCGGCAAGGATGCGCAGAGCCTTGCAGTTGTCCACATCCTCGCGGCTGATGCCGGTATGGCGGCTGTGGGGCGCATAGAACACCTCGTCAAAGCCGCGCACCAGAGGGTTCGCCGGGCGGGTGACCCGGTGCTCGAACACGCCGAACATCTTTTCCGGCAGCAGCTGCTTGTGCACGCCGTAGTGGTAGTACAGGCCCGCCTGCGCACCCCAGCACACATGCAGGGTGGAGTAGACATTCGTCTCGCTGAAGTCCATGATCTCGCACAGTTCCTGCCAGTAATCCACCTGCTCAAAGTCCATGGTCTCCACCGGTGCACCGGTGATGATCATACCATCGTAGCGGTTGTTCTTTACCTCGTCAAAGTTCTTATAGAACGATTCGAGATGTGCCGCCGAAACGTGGGTCGCCGCATGGCTGGCCGTCTGCAGCAGGGTCATGTGCACCTGCAGCGGGGTATTTGCCAGCAGACGGGCGATCTGGGTCTCGGTGGTGATCTTGGTGGGCATCAGGTTCAGGATCAGGATCTCCAGCGGCCGGATATGCTGGGCGAGGGCGCGCTCGCGGTGCATGACAAAGACGTTCTCCTTGTACAGGGCATCGTAAGCAGGCAGAGTCTTGGGAATGATCAGCGGCATAGTGTCGTACTCCTAACGATTTAGAATAGCCTCCGCTGACGCTCTGGCTATCTTCAGCGGAATTTATTTTTGTACTTTGTACTCCAGAAAAGCCTGTGGGCTTTTCTGGAGTACCTTTTTATGGAGAGGGGCCCAAACCGGCAGATGCATAAAGCTCACCCTTTGGGGGAGCTGCTGAACGAAGTGAAGCTGAGAGGGCGAGTCCGTTTGCCTTTTAGATCTTATCCAGCGCCTGTGCGATATCCGCAATGAGATCCTCGCTGCTTTCCAGACCGCAGCTCATGCGCACCAGCTCTGCGGGCACACCGGCAGCCTTCAGCTGCTCATCGTTCATCTGGCGGTGGGTGCTGGATGCAGGGTTCAGGCAGCAGGTGCGGGCATCGGCCACGTGGGTCTCGATGGCTGCCAGCTTCAGATTCTTCATAAAGATGCTTGCAGCCTCACGGCCGCCGGCCAGACCAAAGCTGACCACGCCGCAGCTGCCATTCGGCAGATACTTCTCCGCCAGTGCATGGTACGGGCTGGACTCCAGACCGCAGTAGTTCACATAGGCCACCTTGGGATGGCTCTCAAGGAATTCTGCCACGGCCATGCCGTTGGCGCAGTGGCGCTGCATCCGGACATGCAGGCTTTCCAGACCGAGGTTCAGCATGTAGGCGTTCATGGGCGACTGCATGGAGCCAAAATCACGCATCAGCTGCGCGGTCGCCTTGGTGATAAAGGCACCCTCTTTGCCGAAGCGCTCGGCGTAGGTGATGCCGTGGTAGCTGTCGTCCGGGGTGCACAGGCCAGGGAACTTGTCGGCGTGGGCCATCCAGTCGAATTTGCCGCCGTCCACGATGGCACCGCCCAGCACTGCGCCGTGGCCGTCCATGTACTTGGTTGTGGAGTGGGTGACGATGTCCGCACCCCACTCAAAGGGGCGGCAGTTGACCGGCGTGGGGAAGGTGTTGTCCACGATCAGCGGCACGCCGTGGGCGTGAGCGGCCTTGGCAAACTTCTCGATGTCCAGCACGGTCAGGGCCGGGTTTGCGATGGTCTCGCCGAACACTACCTTGGTATTGGGCCGGAATGCGGCGTTCAGCTCTTCCTCGGTGCACAGCGGGTCCACGAAGGTGGCTTCAATGCCCATCTTCTTCATGGTGACCGAGATCAGGTTGAAGGTACCGCCGTAAATGGTGCTGGATGCCACGATATGGTCGCCTGCTTCGCAGAGGTTGAACAGGGCAAAGAAGTTTGCAGCCTGGCCGCTGCTGGTCAGCATGGCAGCTGTTCCGCCCTCCAGCTCGCAGATCTTTTTGGCCACAAGGTCACAGGTGGGGTTCTGCAGACGGGAATAGAAATAGCCGTCGGCTTCCAGATCGAACAGCTTGCCCATGTCCTCGCTGGTGGCGTACTTGAAGGTGGTGGACTGGATGA
>ERZ773133.3380-NODE-3380-length-12403-cov-3.379657_pt1 | contig 12403 bp, 7 predicted proteins | sample MGYA00580861_ERZ773133 | MGnify/ENA primary metagenome ERZ773133 (study PRJEB29015, sample SAMEA2737844) | human gut metagenome | biome: human gut; feature: human-associated habitat; material: faeces | place: China | collected 2012 ...
GGCTTAAACCCAGAGCGGGCGTGGTTAAGCCCAAAATCAAGTATCAAACTCGGGAACAAGTATCGTGCATAGGCCGAGCTTGAGAACGAATTTCTCTTTTCAATCCGGAAAGAGTAACCGAGCGTTTTCCGTGATGTCTCGCTGGGTGGCAGCGATGTTTATAAAAACGTCTCCTAAGCGATCTTGATCAGATATGATCTGGATTCCGTTGTTTTGACACAAATCTAAGTAGACCGCCAGCGCCGTTCTTTTGTTGCCGTCCTGGAAGAAGTGACCTTTGAGGAGGCTGACAACGATGCTGGTTATCTGCTCTGGGACGGTGCCGTAATAGGAATAGCTGGACAGACATCCGCCGACTCGCTGTCTTCCTTCTTCTGAGCAGCGATTACCGGAGAGAGCCTCATTGATCAAGACAACCGCATCAATATCTAATGGCGTACTCATTTGTCTTTTAGATAATCAAAAGTCTTTTTGAAGGTGCTTAGATTTTCTTTAAAGCGCTTGAGCATCTGCTCTTTAGTATTTGGACGGAGCTCTTGTTTTTGAGAACCTGATTTCTTATCTGTCATGGTGTAGAAAGAGAAGAGCCGTTTAGATTTGATTAACCGGCTCGGCTTCTTCTCTCAAGGAGAACTAAAAATTAACCTTGTTCGCTGAAGCGCTCTTTAAGCCGCTGAGGCAGTCCTCCGCTGCGTTGCGTGACGGTCTTTAAAGACATGCCCAGAACATCCTTAGCCCCGAAAATCTGGCACGTTTTTTCCGAACGAGTAATGCCGGTATAAAGAAGTTCGCGCGTGCATAACGAGGCAGCATCACTTCCGGCGCTCAGCGTCGGCAGGAAGATGGCGACATCACGGAAGCCGGAACCCTGCGATTGGTGAATAGTGATGGCAAAGGCAGTGTCATATTTTGGCAGCAGCTGAGCCGGAACGATTTTCTTCAGATCACCGATGAATGCATACCACGTCGGTTTGTCGGAATCAGCTGTCTTCAAGCCGAAAATAATAGCCACGTCGCCGTTGGCAACACCGAGACCGGAGTCGTTTTGACGAACAATGATGACCTTGCCGTTGTACATGTCATCGGCGGATGGGACTTTAAATGCCGATTTAACAAAATCTTCGCAAAAGTCATTGACGGCGTTGACGCCTGTGGGACCTTCACGCTGTGCGCATAAGGGCCGGAAGGTACTCAACTCGTTCCAAACCTCTTCAAGAGCTTGTTGTACATCACTAGGAAGGTTTTCGAAGCTGGCTGATCTGGGATCTACTTCGTTTTTATCATTCGAAGTTAAAGTCAGGTTTAAGTTTTGGACTGCTTTGCAGTAGGTATCGAGTTTTTCTTCTAACCAATTCTGAGCCCGCAGAGGAAGATTTCTTCCTGCAGATTTGAAAAACACGCCGGTATCCTTAAATCCTTCGAAGGGACGATCGTCCGTATATTCAACTTGCGAAATAAAGCTGGAAAGGTCGGGATCTTTCTTTTCTTCGAGCGCGAGCATGCACTGAGCTAACCTGCCGATAGCGGATTTGTCATTGAAGCGAATGCTCTCTTTTAATTCAACGATGTGCCCTTTTAAAACTCCTGAATTATCAGAGATATCCGCAAATACCGAACCCGGCCCGACGGCTGCCAGCTGATGCTTGTCGCCTAAGAACACTGTTTGAGTTCTGGCCGGGTCAATTGCTCTGACAAGCTTCAAAGCCAAGGCCGAGTCAATCATTGAACTCTCATCCACGATTAGCAAATCTGCTTCAATCGGATTATCCGCAGACGGCCGTTTTCCGTTGGATAAATCCGTAACCAGTAATTTATGGATCGTTAAAGAGGTCAGCCTGTCTTCCGCAAGAGCTCTGCGAACAGCAGGATAGTAGGGAGCAGAGGCCGGACCGGCATCCGCCTGATTTTTTACGGATTCAAGGAGGCGGCTTGTGGCTTTCCCGGTTGGTGCGCACATTTGAATGATGCCCTTCGGATGAATCTCCAAAAAGGCTTCGATGAACTTCACAACGGTAGTTGTTTTGCCGGTACCGGGACCGCCGCAAATGACGGAGAATTTTTCCGAAACCGCAAGTTCGGCTGCTTTCAGCTGTAGGGGATTTAAAGAGTAGGCTTTCTTGTCGCCCTTTTCTCGTGCATTCTTTAACGTCTGTTCTAGCTGTCCCAAGGCCTCTTTTACCTCGTTGACTTCGCTGGCGCTTGCAGAGCACATACCGTGAAATCCCGCAGCCAAACGGCTTTCAGAGCAAAAGTTGCGGCGGGAATAAATTCTCAGCTTTTTCGGTTCGCTTACGTCAAGAATAAAGGGCGTCGGAGCGACAGAAAGGTTGTTGGGTTCATCAGCAATTTTGCTGCTGCCGTCTGTTAGCAGCTCTGCTTCCCTAAGCAGCTCCACGTATCCTTTATTTTGCGGCGTTGCATCAAGCTCGACACATAAACCTCCGAGGTGTTCTGCTTGTCCGAGATGCAGCATGAAAAACGCCAGCGCATTTCGCTGCTCTGCCGTCACAGTTTTTCCTCGACGAGCTAAAAGATCAAGCAGAATGGTGCCGAGGTTTTCAAATGAATTTTGGTTTTGCGAAATCATTTCACGCAGCTCCTTTAGCACGAGATTCCAGGAGTTCACGACTAAATCCGTTTTTCAGGAAGTCGTCTAAACATTCGATAAGGCCATCTTTGGGACGCTCAAAGTATGTTCCGCGCCCTTCTTTGTTGATACCGCGTAAAAAGCAGTAAATCGCGCCTCCGATGACTTTATAACCCTCACCTTCAGGCAGATTTAAACGAACCTCGAGCATTCGTTTGAGCGCAACCAGGTAAAGCGTCAACTGGAGCTCATAGTGATTGTTTTTCATCAAGGCGTCTACGGCTTCTGGCGTGTACAGCTCGGGAGCATTATTGCGGTAATCAATTTTGTTCGTCTTCCAGTCGATGACCCAATATTTGCCGTCTGCGGCAAATGCTAAGTCGATGGAGCCCGTGAGGTATCCGCGCATATCGAGTTCCGATAAATGGAAGTCTTTATAACGAGAATCAAAGGCTGTTAGTGTTTCAGCCAAAAGACTCGCCGTCAGACGTTCTCTGCCCTTTATCGGAGCTCCGACGGAAAGCATGAATTTCAATTCCGGACGGCAATCTTTAAGATTTTTAAAAAGCTGAGCGAGGTGGAAGCCCGGCGCGGAGGGCAGAATCTTTGCTTCGAATAAATTTTCGAAGAACTCTTCCGTTTTGGTCTCGATTTCGGCCTTTCGTTCTTCTGTTTCCGGAGCGACATACCCCTTAAAACGATCATCTAAAAATTTGTAGACTCTGAGCTTCCAATTATGAAAATTTTTGTCGAAGATCTTTTCCAATAATTCATGGACTTTCGTGCCGAATTCGGCAGCGCTCTGAGAACCTTTGAGAACCTCCAAAATATCCTCTTCTTTCGATGCTGCGACTGGTTCCTCTGATTCTGAAGCTTCTGTTTCATCAGTGATGACGGCAGAATCCTGTGCCTCCATGGTTCTCAATAGGCTTGTGAAACTAGAGGAAATCCAGGAACGATTTTGTCTGTCACCGCGACCGGCTCTGAGATCAAGATGTTCGATCTGTTCTCTAATGGAGACTTCGAAGTCACTAAATTTGCCGGGTTCGAAGTCAAAACGAATATCAAAAGGAGAGTAAGCATTCAAGGCTTTTTCAGAGAGCATGAGAGGATGTGCGTTGTTTTTGTTGTGCTCGGATATTCCTTCAAGCAGGGCTTTTCTCACTTCCCTTGCCGACGCTTCCTTCGGGCTCAAAGCTTCCCGCAGCCGGTTCAGCCCGTTAATTATGGCCATTCCTCCTGACGTTTCTCCGCTGATAGCCTGCGCAAGCGGATATTTTCCGCCGACGCTTCCGTGCGGCGCCCCTGATTTAGTCTTCTTAAAGAAATAAGGCAGGACCACTCTTGCTGTTGCCCGCGTCATAGCGACATATAACAATCTCATTGACTCTTCATAAGATTTCTCAACAAAGTCGTCGGGAGCCTTTTGTTCGGTTTCATAGAAGGTAATGACACCTGTTGCATCGTCTCTAAATTCTTGACTCTTGGAAAAGCTTATTGGCCGATCAAGGTAGTAAAGAACCGGGTATTGAAGTCCTTTACTGCTGTGAATGGTCTCTACCCGAACCACATCGGAATCGGTTTCACGTCTCAGGGTATAGCTGTCGTTGTTCTTTTTTTGTTCTTGTTTTAACCAGCGCAGCAGCCCCTGCAGATTATCTATGGTGTTGTGCTGCTGATGCAGAAGCTCCAAGATGTGCTGATAGTTCGTGAGGGCGCGTTCTCCGCCGTATTGCAGTAAACGCTCTTCGGTTTTGGCGCCGGCGAAAAGGTTAGAGACTGCAGCGATGATTCCTCTCTTTTCGTAGATTTTCGCTGAATTCTCCAATAGCAAGCGTGCCTGGGCAGAGGCCGCATCGTTGTTTAGTAAGTCATTCAACGAGTCGCCGAAAATTCGGGTTGCCTGAGCCGCTGCCACAAGACGCGTATCTCTCGGATCGTACATAGCCTCCAGAACGCTCTTGAGTTCGTGCGCTTCTTTAGAACATAAGACGTTTTCATTCGAGGAGCGAAGAGTTCGAATGCCTCGCTTGCGCAACTGCTCAATAACTTTGTCAGCATGGAAGCGCTTTGCGACCAATATGGCGATGTCACTGGGCCTCAGTCTCCGGCCTTCATAGAGAACGTTTTCCTTTAGTAAGGATTCGATTTCCTCTGCGATGGCAATAGCCTCCATATCGCGAAGAGCCTCTGCATTGGACAAGGCCTTAGTGTCGGCGTTAGACCAGAAAGCGAAAGAGGGGAGGGGTTCGAGTTTACCGTTTTTCTCTAGGAGGAGCGGTAGTTTTTTCTTATTAAACTGCACCGGCGAATAGGTCAGAGCCTGATTCAAAAAGCCGCCGTCGGGCCCTTTTCCTTCCGGATTGAAGTATTCATTAACTCCGGCGATGATTCCCGGCGTTGAACGATAATTCTTCACTAACTGGTAAAGGTTGTTGATTTCATTTTTGGCTAACAGATACGTTTCGAGACTGGCATTCCTGAAGCGATAAATAGACTGTTTCGGGTCGCCGACAAAGATGACGGGTTTAGAGCCTTCCGGATCATCTAAGAACAGATGTTTGAAAATAGAGTATTGAATCGGGTCCGTATCCTGAAATTCGTCAATTAATGCAGCGCCATAAAGATTTTGAATGGCTTTGGTGAATTCCGGATCTTTAACAATGCGTTCTTCTGCTTCAATCAGCAGGTCATCGAACGTAAATAGACGCTCATCTTTCTTGTTTTTTTCGTAGAGAGTTGTTGCCTGATCAATAAAAGTATTAAAAAACTGATTGGTTTCTTCTTCAGGCTCATGCTCGGAGTCTTTCATCAGCTTCATTTGCTGAGTGAGGGGCTTAGTTCTGCTCAGGCCGGCAGCAGTCGATAGGATGTCTGCCCATGGAATGTCGCGAGCTAGAGATAGTTGTTCCGTAGGGCAGGTTGGATAAGCCTTGGGAAGATTTGTACGAAGAAAAGTAGTTAACGCTTTATCTTTCGCATCTGAATCATCGCCGATCTCAAAGTCGTAGTTCCCTTTTGAAGAAAAGACAAAGTCTTGCAGGATTCGCTGGCAAAATCCGTGAATAGTAAAAATGGCAGCGTCGTCAATCTTATTGAGCGCCGTTTGCAGTTTTTCAAGAATTTCTGCCGAACAATATTTCTTTTCTTCCCAGCTATCCAGCAGATCGTTGAAGCTGCCGTTCTTCTTCAGTCTGATTTGTTCAATGAGTTCCGTCAGGTTGCTGCGCAAACGAGATGACAGTTCATCGGTGGCCGCATTCGTGAATGTCACAACCAAAATCCGATCCAGCTCAATCCCTTTCTCGACTAAAAGCCTGAGCAGCACCCGCATCAAGGAATACGTTTTTCCGGTGCCGGCGCTGGCTTCCAAAAGCATGTGCCCCTCAATCGGCGTTGTGGCTGCATCAAATTCTTTAAAAAGCATAAATACTCCGATTAAGGTTTAAGTTTCTCAACGAAATCAATTAGCGCTTTGATTGCTTCGGAAAGGTAGATGTCTTTCTTTTTGCCATCTCCTTTGAGGAGTTTGTAGTAATCGCTGAGTTCTTCTTTGAGAGCTGTGGATAAATCAGCCGCTTTCCGTACGTTTTCCTCTGAAACACCTTGCCAAAGCAGGGCATCATCCGAGGCATTCATTCCCAGTGCGTGCCTGCAGTGACACTCAAATAACTTCAAGAAAGCTTTAAGCGGTTCGCCGCCGTGGTTCTGAATAATCGAAGAGTAAGAAATACTGAAATGATCTGTGTCTGAACTATCGTTAAAGACAAGCAAATCGTATGGCTCTCCTGCCTCCGTCCAAATAATTTGACGCAATAGTTCACGATTTTGTTCTGATCCAGAGCAAAAAACGCCGAGTTTGACGCGCAAGGTCTCGCCTTCCGTTTTCCAAAGGAAGAGATCTGTTTTGTCCGTGAGGCGACGGACGTATGTCGATATTTCAGGCGGAACTTGATAGTCAAGCGTCGCAGAAACAGTTGTTAGAGTTTCAGTCTCCATAAATTGTTTTCTTGCGGCATATGCCTCGGTAACTTCTGAGGCTTCAAAGCTGAGAACTGCACGCCGGACGCTTTCGATGCCGTACTTAGGATTAAGGGCCAGAAGGTCGAGCGCCTCTTTGTCGGAGAAGCTGTTCTCAAGCAAAGAAAGAAATTTTCGGCTGACGGTTGAGTGCATGAGCTTGTCATCTTTGGCAGGGACGATCATTCTTTCGTCGGCTTCGAAGTCTGATGATTCAAGTTTGAGCAAGTTAGCTGTCCACTCATCGTAGGATGTCAGAAACTTTATGAGGAAATTAACCTGCAGTTCCCGAAGCTTGGAGTTCTGCATCGTTTTGGGAAGTTTCTCATCGGGAATCCCTGTGTTGGCGAACATGGATTCCTTCGCATCGGGGTTCCTGTAGGCGTGCTCGATTGATTCGAGAACGTCTTTCCGCGGGCTCTTCCAGAAAAGGTTGTTTTCCCGTTTTTCTAGGGATTTCGGTTCCTCTAAGAAATTTCTCATGGAAAAGCGATTTAAAGGAACCTTTGTAACGATGCTCTTCCATAGTTCGTCAGCCTTTTCCTGAGCAGTGCCGTCCTCCATTCCCACGCTCATGGCATGAGAAAGGAAGTAATTTTTGAAGTTATCAATGACAAGCGACGGATTATTTTCGCTTTGCGGCTTCGTTCCGATTGTGTAGGAAATCAAAAGGTTTTCCCGAGCGCTGAGAAGGAAGACAGCGTTATTGTCTTTTCTCGCGTCTCGGTCACCGCGGCGCCGGTGGTCCTTGGTTAAGTCAAATTCTTCAAATTTCGGTGTTCCCGGGAACCCGCTTTTCTCATCAAAACCCAAGCAGCAAATGACCTTGTAGGGAATACCTCTTGCCAGCGAAATGGATGTGAATGTCATGGACCCGGAGCTTGTCACCTCGCGTTTTGTTTTGGAGAGTTCGCTTCTCAGCTCGCTTAATACAACATCGAAGCTGACCGGTTTTTCTGTGCCGCCAAAAGCGGCGGTCAGACCTTTGCAGACTGTCTCAATGATTTCTGTGAAGTTATAGGATTCCTCAGGATCGCAGCTGCTGCCGAAGAAACGGTTTTTCATGTCCAGAAGCGATTCTCTCCAGCCCTCTGCCGGAAGTGCAAAATCGCTGGCGAGCAGTTCGCGGCGCTGATCGGCAAGGTTCAGGTAAAGCTGAGAAAGCGCCTGGATTAAACGACCCGAGTCGTCGGAAACAGTGTCAAAGCTGGCTTCTTCGTCGCCGCGGATAGGAAGCACCTTCTTAAATGGCAGGGGAGAGGCCTCATCAAGGAAGAATCCGAGCGAAAGCCGTTCCATGGCGTCTTGAAGAGACGTGTCTTCATCTGTGAAATTAAGCGCTGCAAGCTGCTGGTGATCGATTCCGACAGAGTACCCGGCGGAATAAAGCCAAGTTTGGATGACAGAGATATCGTCCAAAGAGAAGCCCCACTGCTGCTGAACGGGGAGTTTTTCTAGCCAAGCAAAGAACTCTCTGGCGGAAAAATCAGACATCAAGAGCTTGCCCAAGCCCACAAACGCATCCGCGAGCGCGTTCTGCTTTTCTTCGCTGAGACCGATGATCTTCCAAGGAATGAAAAGATCCTTCGGCAGTGATGCCATGACGCCTTCGATGACGGGAGCTGCCTTTTCGATGTCTGGGACCACGACCAAAACATCGGATGGTTTAAGGACGCGCTTTTTATCCGTGAACCAGTTCTGGAGAATATCGATGGTCGCTTCGACTTCTCGGACGAAAGAGGGCGCTTTAAGGATACGAAGACTGACGTCGTTCTCATCAGGCTCAGTGGGCAGAAGTGTGCTGTCCATTCTAAGAATGGAGTTTTGGAAGCTATGCAGGAATGACTTGGAGGGGTACTCTAAATACGCAGAAGCTGATTCAGCACTAACCTTGGTTTTAAGTTCTTCTTCGGGGTTTTCAAAAGTTTTTTCTGTGCTTAAGAAATTCCGAGATCCGGGTTGTTTGACGGACGCATTCTGACGTTTCTTTTTTGCCTCCTCTGAAATATCTGTTTCGATCGCTGAAGCTTCCTCCTCAGAGAAAAGGAAGCTGTCCAATCTGTCAATGGCGGCTCTCGTACTTGCTGCATTTGTCAGTAGGTAGTTCAGGCAGCTGTTGTCGACTTTGAAATTTTCTGACCAATCGAACTGCGCTTTCGGTACGGACTCAAACCAGTATTCGGCACATGGATTAAGAATGTACAGATTAAGTTCTGCCGGGGAATCTTCATAGGCTCGAATCAGAGGCAGTAAGTTTGGCGGAATCGAGAACGGCAGGAAAAGATGAATCGGCAGGCTGTCTTCAACCGGCTTGTTCTTGCGGATTCGTGTAATGGTATTTTCAAGCCAACCGAAGATTTTTCCCCTGTTGTCAGCGCCGGTTTGTTCGATTAATTCTTGCCAAAGACGTTTTTGCCATAAAAAGTCAGAGTTTTCCTTCAGCCTCGCTTCTTCGATCTTTGCATTCGGCGCCGGGAGCGGGTTGTTAAGTTCAAACTTTTCTAACGCCCACTGCTGCAGCCAATCAAAACGATAAGAGCCGTAGGTAATGAAGACCGTGTTCAGATGGCGGGCAAACTCCAACACACCCACGGGGTCCAACGTCTGAATGTATTCATAAAGACGCTTTTCTTCTTTAGGAAAGGTCTTTTCGGTTTGCTTTTGCCTCAGGATCTCGTAAAAAGTCCAGTCCATGACCTGGGAAGTCTCAGTGTTAGAAAGAGACTGCCCGAGAACTTTGAACATCCAGCTGGCGACGTTGGAGAATTTAATTCCCGGCGTTGCGCCGAAGTGATCGGCTAAGAAGCGGTTGAGGTTGTCCTCGACCATCGTCGTCGGGACGATAACTTCGATTTGCTCAAAAAAGGAGGCGTTCCTGTTTCGCAGGTCCTCCAGATTAAAACCGATTTTTGTGGCAAGAACCGTCCGAAGAACTTCGAACGAGTTCGAATAAAAAGTAGAAATCAAGAGAGGACCCTCCAAAAAGGGAAAGCCGACGATTTAAATTTGTTGTGAGTTGCTGAGTCAGGCTTTTTTCAGCGGCGGCACGCGCACACAGAAGGTATAGGCGTAGTCGCCGATGGCATCGAGTTTGTAGCGGGCACCGCGCAGAAGCACGTAGAAGACACCTTCCTTATCAACTAAGAAGTTGGGGTGTACTTCAAGATCGTTTTTCTGGGCATAGTTTTTAAAGTCTTCTTTGGATTCTTCGACAGTCTTACCCGGAGTTTGATAAACACCGACTAAGAAATGATCATCGAAGTAATCGTTGGGAATGTCCAAACGGTCGTAGATCGAGACGGCTTCAATGCTCTCAATGGTTCGAATCTGTTTTCCGACGAGTGTGTCGGAAACAACCTTTTCCAGTTTACCGGGAATGGCCTGGATGTCCTGTCTCTTTCCGACGCAGACGAGCGCAACGGTAATTTCTCCGTCTTCCGTGTCGCAGCTTGAAGTGTCGCGCGGGAAGCACTGCACCTGGCGGACACCGACGCACTCTAATCCCATGACAAGCAGAAACTCCTCAGGGAAATAAATCTGAGAAGCAAAAGACGGGTGCATTGTGATGGTGATTTGAGCTTTATTGTCAGGGCATGCAGAAGCTTCAAGATCTTGGACGTCGTTCCAGGTCTGACGCGCCTGTTCACTCAATACTTTGACGTTGTCTTCAAAATCGTAGGGAAGAACGGACAAGTCCAGCTGCGTCTGACGCTCAGACAGGTTGTAAGCACTAATATTGGTCGTCATCGAATAAAAACCCCAAATCTTTATGTTTTCTATCGAGCCCGAAATGGCTGTATGCGCGTGGTGTAGCCACGCGTCCCCTTGGTGTTCTCTGAACAAAGCCTTCTTTGATCAGATAAGGCTCGACCATGTCTTGAAGCGTATCAGACTCTTCGCCGACAGCGGAAGCCAGGTTTTCGATACCGACGGGACCGCCTTGGAACTTCTCAATGATCGCGAGCAGGAACTGGCAGTCGAGACTGTCTAAGCCGATTGGGTCAACTTCCAGCATCGTAAGAGCGTCTTTTGCGATCTGCTCGGACAATTGGCCTTGATGACGGACTTCAGAAAAGTCACGAATACGTCGAAGCAATCTGTTTGCGATTCGAGGCGTACCGCGGGAGCGTCTTGCGATCTCACCGGCTGCGCCTTTGTCTGCGGGCATGTTCAGCAGGTGCATGGAGCGCAGCACGATGGTGGTCAGATCCTCAGGCGAGTAATACTGAAGCTGAGCTCGAATGCCGAAACGATCCTGCAGCGGCTTGGTCAATGAGCCGGCTCGCGTAGTCGCACCGACAAGCGTGAAATGCGGTAGATCAATTTTGATCGAACGGGCAGCAGGGCCTTCGCCGATCATGATGTCGAGTTTGAAGTCTTCGAGGGCCGGATAAAGAATTTCCTCTACAACCGGGGAGAGACGATGGATTTCGTCAATGAAGAGGACGTCATGAGGCTCCAAGCTCGTGAGCATTGCAGCCAGGTCACCTGCCTTTTCAAGGACAGGGCCGGAGGTTTGACGAAGTTTGACGCCGAGTTCGTTGGCGATGATGTTTGCCAGAGTTGTTTTACCTAAGCCCGGAGGCCCGAAGAGCAAAACATGGTCCAGGGCCTCGCCGCGGTTGCGCGCAGCCGTAATGAAGAGATCGAGCTGCTCACGAATCCCGTCTTGGCCGGCATAGTCTTTGAGACGTGTCGGACGAAGGGCCTTGTCGATAACTTCTTCTTTTTCTTTTCTTTCAGAGGAAAGAATCGAATTGCTGTCCGCCATGGATTAACCTTTCTGAGCAAGTTGACGCAGGCAGAGACGAATGCCTTCGGAGGCGTCGGCATCGGCAGGGACGTTTTTCGCAGCGCCGCGAGCTTCGCGTTCGCTGAAACCCAACGCAACCAAAGCCTGAATGACTTCTGTCTGAACGGAAGAAACCGTGGGCACAGAAGTGACGACCATCTTGTCCTTCAGCTCAAGAACGAGACGTTCGGCCGTTTTCTTACCGATGCCGGGAACCATCGTCAAAAGTCCGACTTCATTATTGGCAATAGCGTTGCCGATGTCTTCTGCGGACATAGAGGAGAGCATGGCCAGCGAAATTCTCGGACCGATGCCGCTGACTTTCAGAAGCTGGCGGAAAACCGATTTTTCCTGAGCAGTCAAAAAGCCGTAAAGAAGCTGAGCGTCCTCGCGGACGATCATGACGGTTTCCAGAAACACCTCTTCGCCGATGTTCGGAAGATTGTAGAAAGTGGACATCGGGACATCGATCTCGTAGCCCAGTCCGCCGCATTCAACAACAACTTGCGGAGGATTTTTTTGAAGAATCTTTCCTCGAATAGTTGCAATCATTATTTAAACCTTTCCTTCATAACGTTTCGTCCACTCGTTTCTTGAGCGGCGAGCACTTGAGCCTCTGCGGGACACACCGGTTCCGCTGCTGCCGGCCTTGGTTCCGAGTGTCGGTACGAGGCCGAGCAGGATACTGGAGCTGCCGTAGCAGATTGCGGTTGCCAGGGCATCCGACTCGTCCGGACTGAAGCGCGTGTCCTCAAGCTTCAGATGCCTTAGAACCATTTGCTGCACTTGATCTTTGTCAGCGGCGCCGTAGCCGGTCACGGACTTTTTTATCTCGCGAGTGCTGATTTCTTTGCATAGGATAGAGTGACATGCGACAGCACACATCGCAGCGCCTCTTGCGTGCGACAGCAGCATGCTGGACTGAGCGTTCGTATTCAAGAAAGTTTTTTCAATCGAAGCGACATTCGGATGATGCTCCTCGATCAAAGCCGACAAGGACTTAA
>ERZ773133.3382-NODE-3382-length-12401-cov-4.127896_pt1 | contig 12401 bp, 14 predicted proteins | sample MGYA00580861_ERZ773133 | MGnify/ENA primary metagenome ERZ773133 (study PRJEB29015, sample SAMEA2737844) | human gut metagenome | biome: human gut; feature: human-associated habitat; material: faeces | place: China | collected 2012 ...
AAAGATCAAAAATGCTTAATTGCTTTTCCTTCAAAGATTTTACTTTTCGCTCTGTAATATTATCATTCTCATCGAATGAACCACACAATATTGGTGACTTCGGGTCATATTTACCGCAATTCTTTACAACACTTTCTTGGCTATAATTTGCGTAACAGTATTTGCACCCATTTTTACATGTATTATATGTCCCAATCTCTACGCTTTCCACGCAGCCACACTCCTCGCGTTGATTTTTATCTTTTTCAACTTTGAGTCTGCATCCAATAATATCTTCAATGAGAGTTTTATCAATACAACAATTATGTTCAATGCCACACTCATTCAAATCTACACTCTCAGCACAACTCCCTATAGCTATTCCGTTTTTCTTTGCAATATCAGCTATTTTTTTCGCAAATACCAACAATTCATTTTTATCAATCTCATATGAATCAAGTAATTCCATATTTTTTTTGTTTTTTGCATATACATCAACAAAACTTATAACACACTTCTCTGTATACCCTTTAAGCGCTGTTGCAATTTGCTCAAACGCTTTTAAATGGTATTCCGGCGTATATTTCTTTGTAAAAATAATAGGATCATATCTCCATATTACCTTTTTCATTCCTATTTTTTGAGATAACTCCTGAAACACTGGAATCATTCTATCTTTTTTATGTGGAACATTACACTCCATATCTTTTCCATATCCAGTCAATGTAAACTGAAAATAGTAATCATATGAAGAAAGTTCATCTAATCTATTCAACATTGGCTCTGGATTCTTTGTCCAAAAGACAATACAATCAACCACCTCTGGTGTTATATCTATCTTACTTACCTGATGTGCATTCATAGGATTTCTGACATACACAAAGCCTTCTTTTACTCTATTGAAAAACCACTCCGAATAATAATTAGGAATGTCCGTTCTGCGGCTTACACTTAAAATCATTACTATCCTTCTTTCTTCGCTATCTTTTTAATTAATACTTGAGCACTGGCACAAGAATCTATAGTATCGTATTTTTCTTTAATATACTCTGGTATTTCAAAATAAATACAGTTATCCTCATACTCTTGACCATAATCATAATGTGTAGTTCTATAATCATTATCAAAATGATAACGTCTCATTATTTTGGGTTCACATATTTTTTTCTCTAAAGCATCAAAAAAATCTCTTCCCCCTTCATATTTCATTCCTATATTTGCGTCGTTGGCTAAAATGTAAATACTTTTCCCCGTTTGTTCATTCAAAAATTTTGCCAATTTATCAATAAAAATATTTATCTCTCCAGCAGTTTTTTTCTTGCACATATCAGAAAAAACATATTGAAAAATTATCAAATCTGGTATCCATTTCTTTTCAACAATAATATCAACCAACTCAAGAATATCTCTTTCAAAGAATTTTACCTTCCCCTTGTAATACGCATCAATATCCTCCCATATATATTTCCACATATCATTAAGTGGATCTATTCCTCTAAATTCAAGTTTTTTATAATTAATTTCCCCTTTCTGACGCATATAATCTATTGCTGCCAACTCTGTACACGGACCACATCCTACTGACATAACCTTTAATGTATCTAGATTCGCTATATCTCTAAATTGTTTCAAACCGTACACAACTTCTGATGCATATCTATAACTATATCTGCAATAATAGTAATCAGCCATATTGACACAATCGTAGGTTCTTTTTTCATTATCCTTTTCTGGATAATGAATCGACCTTAAACATTCAGCACAATTACTTTCATCACAAATCTCACATTTACAGTATTCACACTGGCAACTATCTTTATTTTGTCTATACCTCTCATCGCATTCATATACAAGATCATCAATAAGCATGTATTATACCTCCACAAGTGCCTTTATTGCCTTTTTCGTCACAATATATCTACCTCTGCTTCTTATCATCTCAACATAACCAGCATCAATTAATTCTCTGATAATCTGATTCGCCTTAAGCTTACTGCATGGTACTAAATCCGCTATTTCCTGCTGATTAAGTGGACAAAAACTGTTTCCATCCACACAAATCTGATGTTGATTAATAATCTGCAATACCTTCATTCTGTCATTCATAAAAAATTCTAATTCTTCCATGTCGACCATCCTTATAAACAACTCAGTTCATTTATTAAACTATTATATCAATATCGCAGATTACATTCAACATCAATTCTAACTACCTTTTTGTACGGTAATTTTTTGTTCTGCTTTTTGTCAAATTGCTGAACGAAGAGTACTTACTTAAATTTTTCAAATTTAAACGCCTGATCCATATACTTTACCAGTGACTAATAGCCCATTATCATCCTAGATTTTCTCACAATCTCTATCACCTTCCTTACTCCTACATATACCGCCTGTAGTCCTAGAACTATTACCACGATGTTTACCGGTAAAATAACCTTTATCATATCTACAAAAAACACAACGCCCCCTATACTTAACAGAACAACTGCCAAAGTAATTCTATCCCAGAGATTGTCTCGATAATATCTTCCTATTTGATACACACCGTATCCTGTTAATCCAAATGGTATCATTATAGTTATCGCAGTGATTACTACAAATACACCATTGTGAAGGACATTTCCTACAGCTTGTTGGGGTATCTTATTACATAAACCTGATATTATTCTTGCAAGTTTCATAATTACCGCCCAGTATTTCATAATTACATTCCAGATTGCTATTCCACACTTTATGGTATCTGCACATATTTTTTCTGTTCCAATTGCCTTAAACACTGTTACCAATATTCCATACATAAGTACCGCTAAATAAAAAACTTCGTGAGTAGCATATATTACCTTGTATTTGATTGTCAGATCCCCTCGTGCTAATCTGGTAAGTTTTTCCGCTTCCCTCTTTATTTCTTCAGATAATCTGAGTTTTTGATTCCTTACTTCCTCAAGTCCTCTTTCATATTCCTTCTTTTCTTTGTGCGTTTCGCATATTAACTTTTCATACCGGGTTTTGGTTTTACCTGCTTCCTCCGTAATCTGAGTTAATCTTGCTTCTGTGTCCTTCTTTATCTGAACTGCTTCTTGATGAAGCTTTCTCGCTTCGTGAAGTTCCTTGTCGCTTTTGTTCAGCTTCTCTATTTTCTCGTTTAGCTGTACTATCTTCTCGCTTTTCTTCTGCAATTCTTTCTTTAGTTCCGAGATCATAAATAAGCTTTCTGACTTCATCTGTTGTATTAGTAAGTCCTGACCTGATATCTTCTGTTGATACTCCTCCGCCAATTTCTTCTGTATCTTCTGATACTCGGCAATCCTCACCCGGTAATCGTCTATTTGATTCTCCTGTTGTTCCAGAGTATCCAGAAGCTCGTCTACGTTCCATAAGCTTTCTGATACGTTCATTTTGCTCTTCCTCCTTCTGCTTTATTACTGCTTTAAGCTCCCTAATTCTGATATCTGTTGCTGCAATATCTCTACTGATGTCTGATAATTTTTTATCTGCATCATCAATGAATTGTTGATACTTTCTAATTCCTCTAGCTGTTCCAGATATTGCTGATTTTCTATCCTCAACTCCTCCAACTCTTCCTCTTGTTTTTCCAGGACTATCACCAATTGCTCCTGCAACTCCAGTATATTTAGTACCTCTTGTAAATCGCTTAATTCGTTCAATCAAATCCCTCGCTTTCATTAATACTATTTCTGTGATTTCTTTAGCCAATTGCGCTCTTCCGATCTCAATTGCCTTATCTGAATTCTGATAGAATTTCTCTCACGTACCTCTCAATTCATTTCGCATCTGTCAGCAATCTTACCATTAGCTTCCATCTTTCTTGCAATAATACCTTCATGAATTGTGGGTTCCATATCAATCCCTTGTCTCTTGTAAGCTCTATGGTCGATATGTTTATCTTGTGAAAGATATTTATTACACTCCTCTGCCCATGAAGCTCGCCACATTTCAGCTTTACTATGATCATTCCAATCATTCATTGGAATATTGATTTTCTCCCATAAATATTCTGTTCCTTTACCCTTTCGGATTCGGATTTTCTGTTTTCCATTTTCATCAAGTGCCGGTATTCTGTACTTCGAAGTAGCTTCACGATTTTTAGGGTCATATGATGGTAAATCTGGATTGTATATAGGTCTTCCTCTATCATCTCTGGCATTTGCAAATACAGACTTTCCTTTTTTCATCCAGTTAGCATTTTCATCTAATCCTCTGACAGTCAGCATAATATGCGCATGTGGATTTCCTTTGCCTGTATCATGGATTGCAAAATCTGCAATCATTCCTTCCATTACAAAGTTTTTCTTAATGTAATTTCTCACACATTCCAATTGCTCTTCTCTTGTCATCTCTATAGGGAATGCCACCTCTATTTCTCTTGCAAATTGCGCATCACATCTTTTCTCTACTTTTTGAACTGCGTTCCATAACACTTCCCTGTCATAGTATTCTTGTGGGGCACATTTAGGAAGAATTATTTCTTTATGAACCACTCCCTTCTTCCTGGTAAAATCATGTGTAATACCGATTTCTTCGTTATACAATTTTTCACCAGAACGATATGCTGCAGATGCCACTGCTGTTCTTCCAGCCGACCTACTGATTATCTTAATTGATAAATGATATATTGACATTCTTACACCTCCCTTGGAAGAATTAATCCGCCGACGGAACGCGCCCGGCAGACTTTATAAAAGTCTGACCGGTTCGACCATCGGGAGAAACTGAAATATGTGGGCTCCGCCCACATATAAGTGCGCCCTTAGTAAACTAAGGGAGTTGGCAAAATCTCCTTCTAAGTTCTTATTAGTGAATCATTGTCATCATCTTTTCTCTCAAGAGCTTTAGTCAAAAATGCACCTCTAAACTCCTGTTCCTGAAGAAATTTCCTTAATCTAATAAGCTTTTCATCTTCAATCGGATTTCCATATACACTCTCAACCTCTGCACCAATCTGTATCAGTCTTTTTGTTCTTGCTTTACGATTTTCTTCAGCAATTCTTTGTTTCAAAAGCTTCTCCTGAGCCTTCATTTGCTCCTGTTTCTTATTAAGACTCTCTAACTGCTCTATCGCTGTTTTTCTCTTACCCATAAACCTTTACTCCTTTCCTATCCTGATTTTGCTATTAAGAATTCTATATCATATATCTGTTTCTTCTTTAAAATATCCAGTTTCTTCCCATACTTTTTTGTCTGGGCAATAATAGCTATATTCACTTGAATTCTCCATCTTCATTGCACACCCAAATTTCAGAATTCCCTTTTGTATTCCCAACCGAATATATTGAGCATCTTTTCCAATAGCTTTTGCTATCTCTGTAATCGGAACATTTCTTCCTGTAAAATCTGGTGTATCGACTACATACTTTACCTTTTCCATATTTTCTCCTTTCTCCTAGTCCAATCCTATGCGTCCATTTTCTTGAATTAAGTTTTTGCTATTGACTTAAATCGATTCTAGATATATTATAGTTTCACAATTAGTTTCTTTTAAGACCTATTATTTATCTGTTTGGAGGTATAAATTATGAATATGGTTATTATTGGAACCATTTTAAAGGATAGAATCAAAGAAAAAGGATATACTCAAGAAGAATTTTGTGAATTAGTTGGAATCGGATTATCTAGTTTGAAGAAATACATGAATGGAAAAGTATTTTATTCGATAGATACGCTTGAGCTCTTTGCAAATGCACTTGATTGTTCATACGATTATCTTCTTGGAAAAAGTAAAACTCCCAAACCTGAATTGCACGAGGTTAAAGAGTTAACAAGATTACAGGATAATGCAATTGAATATTTACAAGATTACGCAAAAGAATATGACATCAATGACAATGCAAAACGCTTTTTAGATACATTAAGCACAATAATTTCTAAAGAATTCATTGTAGACAGAATCATCGATTATCTGTATATCGATGATAAAGAAGAACTGCTAATTGAAGAAAACAGCGTTCTTCCTCAACCAGGTATCTATGTTGGGAAATCATATTTAAGCATTCCCGACATTGAAGATGCATATATGCTAGGGATTGTAAAAGCCCTGGTAAAAACAAAAAAACAAATAAAAAAGAAAGGATGATGTTATGTGAGATTACCTAACGGTTACGGAGGTGTCGTAAAGCTCTCCGGAAAAAGAAGAAAACCATATGCAGCACGAGTTACTGCCGGATGGAAACTAAACGAAAGAACAGGTAAAGCTGTTCAACAATATCAAATACTTGGCTATTCTGAAACAAAGGCAGGCGCCTTACAAATTCTTGCCAAGTATAATGATAATCCAATTGACTTATCAGCTATGAAGCTAACCTTTGAAGACATTTATAACAGATGGTCAGAGGAAAAATATCCGACTATTTCTCCATCAAATGTAAATGGTTATAAAGCTTCATTTGCACTATGTGGTGCTATTGCTAACAAACCATTCAAAGACATTAAGCTGGATAATTTACAACGTGTTGTTGACACATGCGGAAAGAACTATCCAACACTCAGGAAACTTTTAGTTCTATTCCATCAAATTTATGAATATGCGTTAAAGCATGAGCTCACCACAAAGGATTACTCTGAATTTGTAGATATATTAAAGTATAAGGATCGTAATCCAAATAAAGCTGATAGAAACAGATTAACTTCTGAAGAAATCGATAAGATATGGACTATGAAAGACGATAAGTATTATCAGATTGTATTGATGCTTATATATAATGGTGTCAGAATTTCGGAACTACTGGATTTGAAAAAAGAAAATGTACATCTTGATAAACGATATTTTGATGTGATCGACAGTAAAACAGAAAATGGTATCAGAAAGGTTCCCATTGCTGATAAGGTCTTAGATTTCTACAAAAACTGGTACAACGACAATATCGAATCAGAATACCTGCTTCACACAGAAGACGGAAAACATTTTCTATATAGGAACTATTACGATAGCTACTTCAAACCACTTATGAAAAACCTAAGCATAGAGAAAACTCCACACTGCTTACGACACACATGCATATCAATGCTGGCAGATGCACATGTAGACCAGACGACAATTAAAAAGATAGTAGGGCATTCAGGAGCTATGACTCTTACCGAAAAGGTTTATACTCATATGGATATTGGAGAATTAGTAAAAGCAATTAACCAAATTTAGGCGATACAGATACTTGCTGGTTACTTGCCACCTTAGAAAGGATGTTATCAAAAATGACTAAACTAAACAAAAAGGGATGTCTCACAACCAGATAAATCTGATGGAAAACATCCCTAATAATTTACATATAAATGTCTATTATATGTTACTTTTAAGTTACTTGTTTGTTACTTATCTATTCAAATCAAGCACTTTTCAGTAACATCCACAACTCTTGAAATCCAGCAAATAAGCCATTTCCCGAACTTCCAAAAGTAGCACATATTATCTCTTTGTTAACGTTTGGATAGCTTGAAAAGCCCTGAAACAAGGGATTTGTTGGTAACAGTGTTGCATTTGTGTTGTATGCTGAGGACTGCCCACACATTCCCAGAACTACTTATAATTTTAACAAAGAAAGGACAATCATTATGAAAATACATTTTGCTTACTACAATCAACATATTTCATCTGCATTTTTCGGTAACTCATGCACGATTTTCAAAAAATCAATGCAATTCTTTTCTTCTTCACAATTATAATGATATCCTAATCCTTCCGCAACATTCCTTGCCACATTAGCAAACATATTTACTATTTTAAAAACAGATTTCCAACACTCATCTACAGTTCCACATGAATAAGTAGAAAGATATTCTTTATATTCCTCCTCTGGTATCCATTTATAAATATACTTCGCTGACTTTCCAACGCTTACTGTAAAGTCTGTTTTTATTCCAATTTTCCATGATATTACCATTTCTAACTGTTTTCTCACGCAAAAATTAATCATATCATTAACATATGGCAGTTCTTCTCTCCAAAGTCCTTTGGCAACATTATTCAAACACCACCAAAACTCTGTACAAGTACATAAAAACTGTTCTTTTGAAGGTCTTTTAACAAAATAATCCTTATCTGTAGCTTCTGGTATATCCGGCAAAATACCATCTTTGTCTAATAGTATTTTTCATAATTTATCATCTGATATATGTTCCTTTGCATGCGTTATGGATTCCACATGCAAATCAATCCTATTACCATCCCTAAATTGCATAAGCCAACCATAAAAGTTTTCTTTATCACTTGGATAATCCGGATGTTCATCAGGATATTGCATAAACCATATTTCGCCGAACCGGTTTATCCACCCTTTATCATCAATAAATGGTTTTGTATCTGTTACAACATATACAATATCATAGTCCTGAAAAATATCTTTGGGTACATTTTTATTTGTTCTTGAGCCATTCATGTAAACAGCTTTAATTCGCTCATCTTCCCTTGCAATTTGCAGAAGCATATCATACATTTCTTTTTCTGTTCTCACCATTACACCTCCAAAACTGCATCAAATGCCAGCGTCATAGCATATGCAAAATGTTCATTTCCCCAGTTTCTTCCATCATGACTATCTATATCAGCCAAAGAATCCGCCGTAAATAGAAGTTGTCCAAATACAACATTTCTCATCTTAGCACATGCAACCATAGAGGCACATTCCATTTCAACCACTGAACATCCTTCTTCTTTTCTGTACAAAATCATTTCCTTCGTTTCACGATAAAATCCATCTGTTGTCCATGTCTTACATTTACGATAAAGTCTGTTATTTTTTATCAGCACCCTCTCTATTGCTTCAACAGCTTTTTCATCAAGCTTAACTTCTCTTGATGGTGGCAGATAATGATATGATGTACCTTCTTGTCGCAAAGCGGATGTTGGTATAAAATAATCTCCTTCTGTATCTTCAACCAAAGAACCACAACAGCCTGCTGCAATAATTTTCTTCGCACCACCTTTAATTAGCTGCTCCATAACCTGGACCGCTCCCGCACCACCTAATGGTGCCTGACAAAATGTAATTGGAACACCTTTATGTACTGTCTTATAAACCAAAAATGTTTTTGTAACACTCTCAAATTTCCCAACGAGCTCGCATTCATGATTTATAACATATTCATCTATCTCTGGTTCCATAAACAACATAACTGCTTTCTCAGTAAACTCATAATTCCATCTTTCTCCCGGCATCAATACAGCATGTTCTTCTGTATCATACTCAAGTATAGGAATCTCATTTTTGATTAATGCCATATTAGCCTCCTTCTCTATTCGTACAAATACACTGTTTCATACGCAAACAAGCGTAGCTACTTTCTTTTAACAAAGAAAGTATATCAACGCTATTACACAGCTCATTATTTTAATCCATAATTTTTCATTGCTTCGATCAATTTCCAAATATTGCAACCAATATTATCAATTAGTTCTTGTTCGTCTGATGAAAATGCTTTAGCTCTTTCTATTGCAAGATCTATATTGGGCAAATAATTTTTCTTAAAATTTATACCGCTCTTTCCATGATGTGCTTTTAACGACACCTCTTTACTTACAAAAGTATGACTATCCGATACTTTCTTATTTTCACTTATATCCTTCAATTTATCAGCATACTCCTTTTTAACATCCGAAAGATGAAGGAGTAACCAAAATTCAAAACAAGGGTTAACAATATAACATGAATAATTATTCTGTTTACAGTGCTTAATGCATTCTATCATATTCAACTCTGAATGCGTCTGCGCATCTCTATCAATACGAATACCAAATTCATCTAAATCACTATTATACTTCTGCAAATACTTTCTGTAATTTATATCATATCCTATCTTTAATAAATCTGTTACAAACTCATTCCTTTGTCGCTTAGTAATTCCTGATTCATCTTCTAAAAAACATTTTATAAAATCCACACCATATTTTTGTATAAATGATTCCGGAATATCCTCAATCAGTGATTCTTTTCCATTCTCTCTTAATCTTAAGTATTCCTCCAACAATTCAACCACCTGCTGCGGAGCACTATTAGTATCCTTTCGTCTTCTATTCAACACTTGCACATCTACAACTGCATTTATTCCCAATTGACGTCTATTTGCAGATATTCCATCAAAATATTCCTTTTCTGTATCATTTCCTTCAACAGACAAGAAAAAAATCTTTTGTGGTTCTACTTTGTCTTCTTCATCCTCACGTTCAAATGCATTGGAACTTAATCTATATCTATTCTTCATAAATTTCCTCCAATACAAAATTATCATCAAATATTGGAATAGCCCCATATCTACCTATCAGATATTCTTTATCAATTTTTTTATCAAACCTTTCCTTAAATTTGTTTAATGAAAATACTTTTGAACTATGATCGTCCTGACGTTCAACGAACCATATTTCATCTTGTCTTAATAACTCCAAATCTAACAAGTTTGAATCATGTGTTGTTGCAATTAATTGGCAATCTCTATCTTCGACTACTTCATAAAAGAGTTCTAAGAATTTCCTAGTAAGATTTGTATGCAAACTCCTATCAATTTCATCAATTAAAATCATACTTACTCTTCTATTTTCATAAAATAGCGGAATTAAATCAAATAATCTCTTTGTACCGTCAGATTCATCATTATAATCAAACATATCGTTTGCATTTCCGTGATTCAACATTAATTTATTGTATACAATATTCCCATTCTCATCTTTTCGAAGCTCAAATACCTGCTCATCTACTTTAAACATAATTGGATGCTCGTTTGCTGCATTAGATATATCTATCTTTATTTTTTCTGCCTCATCTCTTGGTATGTTATCCAAAATTTTATCAAAGTCCATCTGCTGACTTTCACCCTCAACAGATTCAATTCCTGTATCGAAATAACTCATTATACTAGAAAAAAACATCTTTTTATCTTTATCTGCAGCAACTTCATTTAATCCATTGTACTTTGAACTAGGAAACAAAATTATGATATCTTCAAACCATTCATATACCTTTCTAATTTCTGCAAATATACCAGTTTTTTCATTCGCACGCAATGCTATATCACTTAATATAGTTTTTCGCTTATATGCTTCTGACATATTTTCTGAAAAACCTTCTAAATAGAAATCCATTTTAAACTTTTCTTCTGTACTTGTATATTCAGCTTCACTCTCTGCATGACTAACATTATTGTCATCGACCTCACGATTAAAAAGATATATTTCTTTCCCAGAATTTTCTATTCTTATCAACCATTCACTTAGTATTGTTTTATCTAAATAGGATATTGCTATTCCATAAGAGTACTCGAAATCTCCAACAATAATCCTATATTCGAATATACCCGGTTGTTTATACATATCACCTTCAATACGAAAATGGCTTTTACTTAAATTAACTTTATCTAACCCTCTTAGCACTATTTCTCTAGAAAATCGTATTGCCTTTACTAAATTACTTTTTCCTCCTGCATTAGCGCCAAAAATCAATCCACTCTTTAATATTCTCTTATTTCTTTTAATCGCGACATGAGCCTTATGTCTTGTAATCTTACTCGCTTCAAACGAAATTCTTTGTTCATCTTTAAAAGATTTATAATTACTTACGGCAAATCCAACTAACATACCCATACCTTCTTTCTCTTATATGTATATAATATATTCAATTATAATGTGATTTATTCACATTTGTCAATAATAATCAACATTTTTTCATGCATTTTTTTGTGTATTTCTATTTCATTTGTGATTTTTTCACTTTTGGCATTGACGAAATATCTTTTTTATGCTATCTTATTCATGGGAGAATTAGCACTCAATTTTAGCAAGTGCTAATATTGAGACAAAAAAAGATGGTCATAATGACCACCCTTTCAAAATGAACTTGCTCTCACAAATTCAAAGTTGCATTTGGATCATAACACATTTTGTGAGAAAATTCAATCATTTTGAAAGGTTTTATCTCAATTCCCAGTAAACGGAAAGGAGGATAAACCGATGGAATTTGATGGTGCAAAGATCAGAGAACAAGGTGTAACCTTTGCTATTGTTGTAGTAAAGCCATATGTTCTTACCAGTCCATCCAAAGAACAAATACGTACAAGTTTTATACCATTTTTCGGAAATATTCCTATTATATTAATGGCTCAAAACTCTCGTGGCATTCCTACATATGATGGTAGGTGCGATATTGTACGTTTTCTTGCAAATATTAACCCCGCAAGAATTCCTTGGAAACATTACAAAGCTGCTTAAACAGAGAAAGGACTTGAATTATGGCAAATCAACATGTAGTACCAAACAATGGACAATGGCAAGTAAAACGCGAAAATTCCACAAGAGCAACCAAAAATTTCAACACCCAGAAAGAAGCTATTTCTTATGCTCGTAATATTGCCATTAATCAACAAAGTGAACGAGAGTGTGATACTTTTTCTGTAAAATAATGATTAGAAGGTTCTTCTATGATAAA
>ERZ773133.3384-NODE-3384-length-12385-cov-15.183131_pt1 | contig 12385 bp, 25 predicted proteins | sample MGYA00580861_ERZ773133 | MGnify/ENA primary metagenome ERZ773133 (study PRJEB29015, sample SAMEA2737844) | human gut metagenome | biome: human gut; feature: human-associated habitat; material: faeces | place: China | collected 2012 ...
TTATCTTTGCAAAGTCATCTCCATACTTCCCTGCAAGGTTCAGACCATCCTGTCCCAATTCCTGCAGTATGGTTGCCGTTCTTTGATGGTATCTAAATCTACTTCCCTAACACGCTGATATAAACGCACCCTTTCGCAACATTTTTTCTTGTTGCTAGGAGTGCGTTTATATCAGCGTATTGGAACTAAATATTCTATCTTGATTTTTCAATGTCCTTTCTTATCTTATACCAAGCCCGGCAAAATTTCGCTAGTATCTATTAATTAACATCATGGATTCTTAATTGCTTCTGGGCAACTATGATGATTAATTAATAGACATGCATGAGTTATAGGTTGTTGTGAATCCGAAAGTACAACCATAATCAAAATTATTTAGTTGCATATCTTTTTATTTTATGCAAAAAATATTCACAAGCTTCCGTTTCTGTTTCAAATATTTTTAGTCCACTTTTCTTTCCTCGTTCGCTATAATAAACCTGCCATTTATCATCCTTTACAATACATAGTTTTTCATTAGGTAATCCACCCGTCATTATAGAATACAAATCACTCGCTATTCCCAATTGTACTAATTCATGTTCTAATTCTATTATTGTCACTACTTAATCCTCCTTAATATACCAGCATCTAGTAATTTATCCACTGTATCAGGTAATAAATATTGTATTCCTCCTCCTGGTTAATCAAACCATGGTGCTATTTCACCTGCCTTCACATTAATTGGTTCAACAACTTCAAATACACTATATGGTTTCATGTCAGTTCCTGGTGCTAGCGCTCTCATCTCATATGGAATCCCTTCTGGAGAAGTAAATGTGCCAAAATCACTTCCATATCTTCGTTCCAGATTGTAAAACTTCATCTATAGGTATTCTCGCAAAGCCATTGTTTTGAGGCCAATGAATTTCTCCTGTTATTTGATCATAATACTTAGGATTGTCAAATACATCCTTATATTTCAAATACAATTCGTCGCTAGGTGTATTATTCCAAGCATCTATTTTTGCTCTATCTTCTTGACTTATTACTTTACCTTCGCCCTCAACAATCTTCTTTACTTCATCCGCACTTTTTCCTTCCTTAAATAATTCAAGTGCTTCATCTCCATAACTGTTTATAAGGCTTACTGCTTTTTTAGCTTCTGTTGGCTCCAGATTGTCGATTATTCTTGCAAGGTCATCTCCATACTTTTCTGCAAGCTTTAGTCCGTCTTCTCCAAACTCCTGCAGTATGCTTGCTACCTTTTCACCGTATTTTTTGCTAAGCAACTCCCATGCATCAATGAAATTCCAGTAATCCGGGCTTCCTCCTCCGGGAATATATCCTGTATCAGGTGTGTCTATTAATTAATATCATGGCTTCTTAATTGCTTCTGGACAACCATGATGATTAATTAATAGACGTGCAGAAGTTGTAGGTCGTTGAATGTTCAAAAGTATAAGCCTAATTTAAATTGGAAAAGTTGAATAATTTATCTTAGAACTTATTAAATAACATTTCTTTATGTTTCTTTCCAACCTGAGCTTTATTTTTTCATCAGATGTTTGAACTTTTACCAATTTCCAAACAAACTTTAACAATTCTTGTCTCCATTTTTCAACCGTTTCCTCAGAAATGTTTAACAATTTATAGTTCTCATAAACTTCTTTTTCTTCCATGGCCATTGCAAACAATGAGCCATCATACTTAAAAAATACTTTTTTTACCTCTTCACATGTCATATTTACCTACTTTCTTACAGCTTTCCACAAGCCATCACCAGTTGATTCAAATGTATACCCTTTACTAAGTATATAATTTATTTCTCTCTGATAAAATCTTTTTGCACCATCATCAAAATAATATTGGTTCTAAATCTAAAAAAAATTCAGTTTTAATTTTAAATGTCCTTATGTATACCCAATTGGTAATTTTTGATCTAATGTCTACATTTTAATTTACATGTATTACATCACCTTCGGTGAGAACCATTCCGATTATTTGACCGTAGTTAAATTTTTTGTTGCTTTCCTTAAGTGAAGACATACTTTTATAAAACTACTTCCAACCATGAATCTTTAAATATTTATCAGGAATTCTCAACTCAAGCTCTTCAATAACATTTTGTAAATAGCTATCCATATCCATATTCGAATAACAATTATGTTCATTAATTACACTTAGTAACTTCCCATTTCCAACTTCTATCGAGAATCCAATTATATCAAGCTCATAACTAAATACTACCGAAAAGTAATTATATGCTATAAAACATATTTTAAATGACCAATGTCCTGTTTTCTCAACTATATCATAAAACTCCATACCTCTTATTTTATTGCCAAATGATTGCTTTATTTTTCTCCCAATTTCCATTCTAATTTTATTAAAATCATTTAATTGCATACCAAAAATCTCCTCTCTTCTCCAACGCAAAATATCCATGTTTTTCTTGCAAATAATCCCATTCCCATTTTAACGCACATTCTCCATATGCCTCTGGATTATGTGAAAATCGTATTTCCTTACTAGCACTTACAGCATCATCTAATGCAGGCTTATTAAAATAGTCAAACATATTTTGACCTGTTGCATCTAAACCATATGTATCCGTAATTTTATCCCACTCCGTTCCAAGACTAAAATATGTTGTATTTCCAGCCTTAACAGTATATGACCCTGTTCCTGGTACTGAATAATCTTTAGTTCCGTCCGCCCTTATAGTCGGTTCGTACTTACCTAATGTCATTATATTCGAGTCTGCATTATGCACACTATCAACTCGATACTTTTCATTTTCATATTCTGCCAGTGGAATCTTTCCATAAACTTTTCCATCAATTATTTTTAATCCATTAATAGTGTTACATCCACCCTCAACAATCTTCTTTACTTCATCCGCACCTTTTCCTTCCTTAAATAAATCGAATGCTTCGTCTCCGTAACTGTTTATCAGGTTTACTGCCTTTTTGGCTTCTGCAGGTTCAAGGTTGTCGATTATCTTTGCAAGGTCATCTCCATACTTCCCTGCAAGGTTCAGACCATCATGTCCAAATTCCTGCAGTATGGCTGCCGTTCTTTCACCGTAACTTTGTCTTAACAGCTCCCATGCATCAGTGAAATTCCAATAATCAGGGCTTTCTCCTCTGGGAACATGTCCTATATCAGGTGTGTCTATTAATTAACATCATAAATTCTTAATTGCTTCTGGGCAGCCATTATGATTAATTAATAAACGTACAGGAGTGATAGGTTGTTGTGATTTCTAAAATATAATCGTTAATAATGTATTTTTATCTGCATATATTTTAACAAACTTGTATTATTCATTATAAAAAATCCTGTTTATTTGCTATCTCCAAACATCTTCTCGTTTTGATACTTTATAATTATATTATATGCATCCATTGTACTTTTTTGAGCCAAGACAACTTCCTCTTCGGTTATCTGGATTTTCTCCATTCTATCACATATTTCGCCAGCATCATAAATCATATAGTAACTATTATCACATTTTACTATTTCAATTCCATTTCCCGTAAAAATTTTTTCCATTTTAAACATCTTACTACTTTCCTAAAATATTTTCTGTCACTATGTATTCTGTTTTTGGTACAGGGTCAATAACCGCTTCCATAACACCACCTGGCGTCCAATAACCTGGCCATGCACCAGCTTCATTTCCACTTGGTATTCTTATATTTTGAGGATTTGGTATATCTACTCTTACAGGGTTAGTTCCCAAATCTCCTGGATTTAGACCTAATAATTCCTCTAATCTTGAAACATCACCACCAGCCTGTGAAATTACTTCATCTGCAACCGACTTAGGCATAACAAAAGTACCTAATCCTACACCTTCTGTATCAACAGGTGCCTTTGATTTAATTTTTGTTACACCATCTTGAAAATGACTAAGATGACTATCTATGTATTCTTTGCTTAAATAAGTAGCTGGGTCAGGTCTACTTCCCTTCGGAGTAGAAAGTATTTCACTTATCTTATTTTCATCTACCCCTTCTTTCGTTAACATATCTAATATTTCATCCCATGTCTTTATTCCACTAGTTTTTAAAACACTCTCACTTAAACCACCCTCAACAACCTTCTTTACCTCATCAAAGCTTTTTCCTTCCTTAAACATTTCCAGTGCATCATCACCATAACTGTTTATAAGGCTTACTGCTTTTTTAGTTTCTGTTGGCTCCAGATTGTCGATCATTCTTGCAAGGTCATCTCCATACTTTTCTGCAAGGTTCAGACCATCCTGTCCGAATTCCTGCAGTATGGCTGCCATTCTTTCACCGTAACTTTCTCTTAATGATTCCCATACATCAGTGAAATCGCTTGCACCATTTTCTTTTAGTTATTCCCACAAGTTAATAAACAATTCTTTTCTCCATTTTTCTACCATTTCCTCAATGTTTTCTGAGTCTATCTTTACAAGCTCATTTTTCCTTGAAAGCGCCATCTTAAATACTTTTCCTTCGTCATTTATTTTATTGTTCTATAGCAAAATTTTACTTTTTTATAAAGTTTTTCCAATGCTTCCTCTTCACTTTTAAAATATTCTTCGTATTTTAATCCTCTTTCATTATTTTCATAAACTCTCCACATTTTCTTATCTTTATCAAATCCATATCCCAAAACAAAATCAGCATTTGATATATAATTTATACATATTCTCCACCTTTCTATTTTATCTCTAAATAATAATATTTTAGAAATTAATATTCTCTTTTCCACTTTACACCTCTATTCATACAATATTCCAATTGTTTTCATAATGTTGCCATTTAATGGCATTACAAATTGTCTAGCTCCACCAGACAACTCTGACCAAGCGCTTGCAATACCTTTTACACCATATGTTGCATCTATATTACCTATTTCTTTTTGAATATTTTTCGTGAAAATTTTATATTCGTAACGTAATTCTTCAAACTCCTCAATGTCCCATTCTTCAATATTTTCTTTTTTTAGTATCTTATTAAATTCATCTATATTCCCATTTTTTATTGCATCTATTTTATCAAAATATGAATCTATATTAAATGTTCCGATATGATACGCCTATTCATTCTCTAAATAAGGAATTGCTCTTTCACTATAGGTATATTTTCCTGACAACGGCACGTACGCAAAATTATTGCCTCCCATATAACCATATCTGTCTCATATTATAGACAAACCATTCTCTCTTGTTATTGGTTCTATTGTTCCATCCTTAAATCCAAGTTTCATTGGCCAATTATATATTACATTTCCATTTGAATCAAATTCTTTTATGTATTTAGCATCCTTAGGTACATTTACATCTGTTTTATATTTTGAATTCTTAAATAACTTCTGTAATTCCTGTACTTTCTGTACATTATCTAAATCTTTTCTTTTTCCTATTTCACATGCCAATCTATTGAATTCATCAAAAGATTCTATTCCACCCTCAATATTCAATCGTCCTTCACATATGAATTCCGGTATTATCTCTCCATTTTCTGCCTTTGTAAACCCATTTCCAGTAAAAGGCGGATCTACAGTTACTGTTTATAAGGCTTCCTTCTTTAGCTTCTGTCGGCTCCAGATTGCTGATTATTCTTGCAAGGTCACCTCCATACTTTTAAAATAATACGCAGTTATAGTTTTTATAATTTATAAAATATACACTTTAGCAATTTTATGAAATTCAATATCACTTTTAAAATTTGCTTTTATTTTTTCATAAAACAACTTTATATTTCTTAATTGCTCACAATAATTGTAAAAAACAATATATCCGCTTATTTTTGATACATTTTTTACTATATATTTGCCTCCAAATTTTACATCTATATTTTCATTGTTGTTTAAAATTGAGATTTTTTTAATGTCCTCAATTCCTATAGAATAGATATCGTCACTAAACCATAATCTAATACTGCATATTACTTCATCAAATTTATTTTTTTCTGCATAATTGCAAATATATTTTCTTTTTGATTCATCCATAGGATCATATGCTTTTTTGTATAAAACCGCCGCATATATTATTGCGGTCTCTATATCCGCTTCAATCACTAATTTTTTCTCATCTCTATGTACATCCAAAACATCATATTTATTATTAACATTTGCTTTTTTTATTTCAATATGATCTTCCGGATATATTTGCTTGCAATTATATAATATAATTTTATCTCTTATATTTTTTATAACACATTCTTTATCATTTAATAATGATTCAAACTCATTATTCAATCTCAATTCTTCCATCCTTAACACTCTCCGTATATTCTCATCTTTACAACAAACGCATTCCAAAACAAATATTTTCATTTCGAATGCGCTTGTCATAATTACTTAATTTATCTTAAATTGCTCTTATTATTACAATTTAAAATTTTCTTTTACTATTTTAACCTCTGCTTCATTTTTGTTTATCCATTTTTGATACACACCTATGTCAATGCTCTTCATTCCTAATCTTACCCAATCTCTATAATCACCTATCATTGTAACTATAGACAACTTGTCTTCTGTTTCATCCATAACTCTAAATTCAAAGCCTTTATAAATTGCTTTTGTCCTTATTATATAATATTCAGTTATTTCAGAGCTGTTTACAAATTTCATGCATACTATTTTATCTTCAACATATCTAATATTAAACGGTTTACATGGTTCAAAACCATTTTTCACATCCTCTATGTCTGTTGAACGTAACACTATTTTTCCTTTTTCAATTTCCCCTGCCGAATATTCTTTTCCTAAATAAATTGCAAATTCTCCATCTTTCATCATACTGTCTCCTGTTTTTATTGTTTTATAACTTAAATCAATCTCATAAATACCTGATACAGTCTATTAATTTAGCACTATGAATTCTTAATTGCCTTTGAACAACTATGATTGTTAATTAATAGACTTGAATTAAATTTAGATTTACATGAATCCTAAAGTATAAATCAATTAAAGTACATAATATCAATACTACTTACATTGCCTCTAGCATCATAATTTGATGTTATTTTTCCCCAACTATATTCAATCTGCTGATTAATACCTAATTCATTTAATATATTATCGTGTAATAATTTTCTTTTATCCTCATTTTTTTCCGAAAACTCTTTATCACAACATATCAAAGACACCATATATATCTTTCCATTCCTAAAGAATAAACTAACAATATATTTCCTACTATCAATAATTTGTTGTTCATCTAAATAAAAAATTCTTACCCCATCTTGATTATTATAGAATCTTGTATTTTTGAACTGTTCAAATGAATAGTCTGGAAAAATTGTTAGCTCATCTGATATTTCAATAACTCCATTGTTGATATCTAACATTATCCGGTTTCCCCTTACTTATTTAATTTATAATTTTCCTTTACTATTTTAATCTCTGCTTCATTCTTGTTTATCCATTTTTGGTAAACACCTATATCAATGCTCTTCATTCCTAATCTTATCCAATCTCTATAATCACCTATCATTGTAACTATAGACAACTTATTTTCTGTTTCTTCAACAACTTCAAATTCAAAACCTTTATAAATTGCCATTGTCCTTATTATGTAATATTCAGTTATTTCGGAGCTATTTACATATTTAAAGCATACTATTTTATCTTGAATATATTTAATATTAAACGGTTTACATGGTTCAAAACCATTTTTTACATCCTCTATGTCTGTCGAACGTAACACTATTTTTCCTTCTTGAGTTTCCCCCGCCGAATATTCTTTTCCTAAATAAATTGCAAATTCTCCATCTTTCATAAAACGCCCTCTTTTCCATTTATTTTTTCCATATCAATTTTTTAATTTATCAATTGTGCATACAAAAACTGACAAGCATCTTCTTCTGATTCAAAGAATTTATTTGTTGTCTTGATACCTCTTTCTAAATAATAAACAGACCACTTATCCTGAACTTTTTCCAGACATAACCGTTCATCTTTTATCCCTTTTCCTGTCAAATTATAAATATAATCTGGAACTCCAGCAGCTTTTAAATTTTTTTCTAATACCTCTCTCGTCATTTATTTAATCTCCTTTATGTATCCCATTTTTTTATATTATATGGTAATTCATGCTGAATTCCGCCACCAACTGGTTCAAATGCTGGAGCAATTTCAGATATTGTAACGTTATCACTTGTTTTTAACACTTCATATTTATGGTATGCATTTAAGTTCTCAATATATGGAAGTGTCCTTTGTTCATATGGTATCCCTACTTGCGACGTATATTTTCCCAATTGATTTCCATATTTAATTACATATTTCATTGCTTATTGCATTGTATTTTTTTATACTATTTTTCAATCTAAGTTCAATTTTTTCATCAGTAGTTTTAACCTTAACTAATTCATAAACAAAATCCAACAACTCATTAGCAATTTCTTTTTCTCCAATGTCATATGCCCAAAAAATCATACCACTTCTTTCTGATATATTTTTTCTTCCAAGCACGGTTTCGGAAATACAAGCATTAACTTTTGCATTTGCATATTTTACCTTATATAGTGACTCTTTTAAGATCAATAAATCATCTTTACTTCTTTTATTTTCAGAAATATCGTACATTTTATTAAATAGTTCATACGAACCACTTTCCTTAAATTGTTTATATAAACAACTAAATAATTCCTGTCGCCATTTTTTCAATAAATTATCAGATATATTGAGTTTATTAAATTTATCATAAATTTCTTTTTCTTCTCTTGCCATTCCAAACAATGAACCATTATATTCAAAAAATACCTTTTTTGCTTCCTCGATTGTCATTTTTCCTACTTTCTAATATTACTGTATACATTTCTTTCTTCAATAACCTGAACTAAATTTGAGTTTAGCCAACCTTCATATTCATACTTCTCTACTCTTTTAAGTCCTAGTTTATCGGCTACCTTACAGTCATTTGTTCCAACCTGATGAAATTGTTCATCCCCTTATATCCTACTTGCACGCCGTTGTAACATAGGTGTTTCGGATTGTTAAGGAGATTGTTACGATTTTATTACATAATACAAATTATCAATCTCCTATTGAAACTAATCCCAATTCTCTTGTAATTGCTTTTTTGATAATCTCTAATAAATCTTGTAACATTTGTCTTCCTTCATCTGGTTTCTCATAATCCTGAAGCAACGCTGAGTCTAATATAAATTTGCATATTTCAATTATTTGAGGCAAATCATTTTTAGAAATTTCAGCATCATCATAAGGATTAATTTTATACAATTTACTCATATCAAAAGATACTCTTCCACTCATCTTGTAGATAAAATCAATCAACTCATCACTAAATTCTACATTGACATCTTGTTCATCAATTTCATCTATTGAATTACCTATATAAAAATTCATTTCAACAACCTCCTGCCTACTTTTTAGGGAAATGCAGTAATTACATTTCCAGCCTCATCAATAACTGCTTTTAAAGTATGTAATGGTTTTCCTTTGCTACTTGTTCCTATTAGATTAGTAAAGTTTTTTTCCAAAAGGTAAACTTTTCTTCCAGCAGTATGCCGGCTACCTTTTGATAATTCAGCTTTACAACAAGTGCATTCTAAAACAAATGTTTTCATTTCGAATGCGCTTGTCGTAATTACTTAATTTACCTTAAATTGCTCTTATTATTACAATTTAAAATTTTCCTTTACTATTTTAATCTCCGCTTCATTTTTGTTTATCCATTTTTGATATACAAACCTTTCAACAAACTTCATTCCCAATCTTACCCACTCTCTATAATCGCCTCCCATAGCCACTATAGACAACTTGTCTTCTGTTTCATCCATAACTCTAAATTCAAAGCCTTTTTCTGTTTTTTTATCCCAACATTTCAACAAACTCTGAGAATGTATCTGCTACCTTGTATGTTACAGGAGCAAAATCTTCTGATTCCTCATGGCTCCATACACAAATTGAAGGTTTCTCTTTACTTTTTCTATAATCTAAACATACATAATCTCCTGCGAATAACTCTGCTATTGGCAGAACCTCTACTCCAATTAAATCTTCATTATCCGTCAAACGCTCTCCTATTTGGGATTCTACAACGCTTATATCATACCAACCATTTTGAGTTTCTTGAACATTCTTCAAAATACACAAAAATCTTGTAACTGCATAATTATGTTTATTACACTCAAATGATTTTTCATTTGGTATACCACCATTATAATTCACAACAAAATTTCTGTAATCCGCTGGCAAAACCAATCTCCATTTTCTCTCTTTTTCTGCTAATAATTCATCAGTTGGTATCGGTTGAATAATCGTATTATCTTGTATCGTCATTTTATATCCTCCTATTATCGAGGGGCATCTGCCCACATTCCAGCAGTTCGTCCTCCATTGTGCGTTGTTATATTATGTATTCCTGTTGGTACTAATTGCATTTTACCTGGTATTTCTGTATGATGCCATGTATATCCGTCTACAGTTCCACCAATTTGTTCATCCAGCCATTTAAACTGCTCTGCATCGCTCATCTTCCACATGTTTTCTGGCAAATATTGTGTTTCCTTTACTACTCCTGCAGATTCAAAATCGGCAAAGCCATATCTCATGCCTTCTACTTTGGTAACCTTTATGTCAGGAATTAATCCAGCATCTATAGCCTGTTGTTTAATAATACTTCTTTGCTTTTTGGTGAGATTCTCTCCTCCTGGTATTGTATCATCCCATGACCACGCTTGGTTAGAGTTAATTTTATCTGCATATACTTTTGCATAATCATCTAAAACATCATCAAATGATTTATTTCCTCCAATAAATTCGTCTATATTTTTTATTGATGTATCTAAGCCACCCTCAACAACCTTCTTTACCTCATCAAAGCTTTTTCCTTCCTTAAACATTTCCAGTGCATCATCACCCTAACTGTTTATAAGTTTTACTGCCTTTTTGGCTTCTGATGGTTCAAGGTTATCGATTATCTTTGCAAGGTCATCTCCATACTTCCCTGCAAGGTTCAGACCATCCTGTCCGAATTCCTGCAGTATGGCTGCCGTTCTTTCACCGTAACTTTGTCTTAACAACTCCCATGCATCAATGAAATTCCAATAATCCGGGCTTCCTCCTCCGGGAACATGTCCTGCACCAGGTGTGTCTATTAATTAATATCATGGCTTCTTAATTGCTTCTGGACAACCATGATGATTAATTAATAGACGTGCAGGAGTTATAGATTATTAGTTCTCCGAATGTATAACTTTAATAAATATTATTTAACCAATTTCATCCAAAAATAATCTTCACCGTATTTTCATTCATACTTTTCTGTACTTCTTGAATTATTCTTTCTATTTGTTCCTTGCTGATTTTTTCATTCTCATGTGGTGGTTCCCATGTTTTCATAGTATTCATATATACCACAAACTTTCTCCCCATAAGCATTTCTCCTTCCGCTTTTATAACATACCCATTTTCCAAATCAAACTTAACATAATTATTGCTACCTGTAATTTTCATTTTCTCACCTCCATCATATTTTTCCTATTAATGAATGCATAAATCACTCCATATTATGATACTTATTTTCTTAAAATATTTAATGCTCTTAATCTTTTTAAAAAATTATCTAATGCATCGATTTCATTATCAAACATTTTCTCTGACCCTGTTATTTTACTTGCTCTTTCATCTGTTACGTATACAATCCATTGATTGGAATCATTCACTATAACTATTTCATTCTCCATATCCATTCTATCTTCAAAGAAATTATACCCTCTTAATCCTTCCTCTTTAATAATTTTTTTAATGTCATCTCGTGTCATTTTAATTTCACTCCTTATCATTTTATCTCTTTAATCAAACCTATTGCTTCTAATTGTTCTATAGAAAGCGAAAATTCATATTGAATCGCTCCACCTTCTCCCCAGCCTTCAATTCTTGCCGCTTTACCTCTATACGAAACTAGTTTACTATAATCGCCATCATAATATGCTTTTACTGTAGCATCTATTTTTGTTTTTAATTCATTATTTGTACAATTTTTCACATAGTACTCAATTTTTGCAAAATCTCCTATCACCTCATATTGATGATACTTCGATGCATCTTCTACATATGGTAATGATCTTTTTGAATAACTAAAAGCTTTACCGCCAATTACTGGTGAAACGTATCTTCCGTCCGCAGATCCATATCTATCTATTACTTCTCCAATCTTAGGTATATATAATTCTTTAATTGCATTCCCATCAGTATTCAAAGATATCCACCTTGAGGTGCTCTTGACCAATTTATGCTTCCATCTGGGTTTAACGCAAATGAATTCTTTGGTATTTGTACCTCGCTATGCCATGTACCATTCTTAGCAAATGCTTCAGCCGCATCTAATCCAACCTGTTTCCTTCCTTAAACATTTCCAGTGCATCATCACCATAACTGTTTATAAGGCTTA
>ERZ773133.3387-NODE-3387-length-12368-cov-9.777958_pt1 | contig 12368 bp, 10 predicted proteins | sample MGYA00580861_ERZ773133 | MGnify/ENA primary metagenome ERZ773133 (study PRJEB29015, sample SAMEA2737844) | human gut metagenome | biome: human gut; feature: human-associated habitat; material: faeces | place: China | collected 2012 ...
TTAAAGAGTGAAAATTATTGATAAACAACGGATTAACTTATTCAGCAGACCCTAATTAAGTTTCAATTCCATAAGGTACGATTAAAAGGAATAAAACCCTGCAGACCGCAAGCTGCACAAAAAAGTTTCAATTCCATAAGGTACGATTAAAAGAATCTCCGAAAACCTCTCCTTTTTCTCTTTCCAGAGTTTCAATTCCATAAGGTACGATTAAAAGAAACATTTCACAAATTCGATATCATAGTCTATATAGTTTCAATTCCATAAGGTACGATTAAAAGAATATCGGCGATAAGCTGGTCTGCCTTAGACTTGTCCGTTTCAATTCCATAAGGTACGATTAAAAGTGCTTATGGTAGTAACTATTATTACTGCCATATTGAGTTTCAATTCCATAAGGTACGATTAAAAGTTAAGAATCGATGCAAATCTACTATAAATTTACAAATGTTTCAATTCCATAAGGTACGATTAAAAGCTCACCAGCACCACGTATCCCTCGCGCTTGTAGGCATGTTTCAATTCCATAAGGTACGATTAAAAGTGTTCAGCACGTTGCGCTCGTTCTTAAACTCATACGTTTCAATTCCATAAGGTACGATTAAAAGCCTTCAAACTAATATAAAAAATATATTAGTTTTCAGTTTATTAGCTTTGGCAAATATATAAAAAACGAATCAAAATATTGTCGATAGTCAGTCATAAAAAAAGTGCTGACTATCGACAATATAGATAAATGATTGTGTATCAATAAGTCAAAGGACGTGTGCTATAAGACTTGTTATATTGCAAGTGGTAAAAGTTTTACATCGACAAAAATGAGCTATAGAAAAATATCGATGCTGCTTCGTTCTTTTCCTACAATCTGTTTGTCAAGGGCTTTCTGTGAAGGCCCACTGAAGATGATGATACTATCTTCATTCTTATCCATAAATTTATCACTTTGCATCAGCAGTTCTTTCAGTTTTGCTTCAGATATTTCTCCCTCGAATACAGAATTCTGTATCCAGTTCAGATATTTCCGGCAGAGCTTAAGCATTTTGTTAACTCGTTTCTCACCGAAATCGTATACTAGAATTACATACATATAGTGTCAAATTATATTACCAATACATCTTGAATGGCTTATATTCTTCGATGGAGAGAAGATGTTTGGCCAGTTTATAGCATTCTAATTTTACCAGGTGCCGGTAACTGACCGAACGCTTCAATGAACGGTGTTGGATGGTTTCCTGAAGCCGGTCTTCGATGGCTTTTATGAAAATCTTTTTGCCCGAAGTGTTCAACAGGCATCTGTTCAACTTACGGTCGAAATGTTTTGTTTGGATCTCCTTTTTATTGAGTACCTTGAAGACTACCCGGTCAACAATGATAGGCTTGAATATTTCGGCAATATCCAAAGCCAGTGAGTACCGACGTTCACCTGGTTTATGCAGGTAGCTGATGGTCGGATTCAATTGTGTCTGGTGGATGGCACGCAGGCATAGGGTATAGCATACCATGTTACCGAACGAAATCAAGGCATTCACTTCGTTACGGGGAGGCTGTTTGGACCTGCCAGCCATTTCGAAATCGTTGATGATTAGATTAAAGGCCTCGTAATAGTATTGCCGGATTTGCCCTTCTATTCCCATCAGCTCTTCTACACTGGTAGTGTCTTTGATTTTTGTGCTGAGTTGTTCGATAGGGGAGATAATGTCTACCATATCTTTACCACGACGGTCGTAGTATTTCAGATTCTTGACCATGTTATAGGCAGCTCCTTCGATAAATTTTTGGGCGATGACCAGTCGCTTTTTCTTATCTTGATAGTAGGACGTTTGTGCCAATAGCATTTTTCCGGACAACAACGAGTCACGGGGCATGAACGAACCGGTGTAATTCTCATAATAATCGAAGAAATGTACCGCTACGTCCTTTTGTCCTAAAAAATTAAACAAGGAGCTGTTAGCACGCAGACTACCGAATACATAGAATTCGCTGATGTCTTCTATCGGCAGGTAACGTGATTGTGCATCTGGAGAGGGTATTTCTCCATCTTCTGATACCGGTGTGAATTTTAGGGTATTGTCCTTGCGTTCCAGTATGCCTGGATTGAACAGGTAAAATGTTTTTTTCATTCTTCTTCCTCCCTGCTATAACAAAATTCATAATAGCTGCAATTCTTGCAGATTCCTTTTTTCTGTAAGGGTGGACATGCATTATCGGAAATGATTCGGACGATGTCTGTTTTCATATCTTCGATTTCCGACCGGTCCAGTTCGCTCAAGAAAACTTCTTGTGTCCGACGAAGAGTAGGGTATTCCAGTATGCCGGTCACATCTGCTATTCCGTTCTGCTCGAATACATAAAGATAATATTTCAGTTGCCATTCATGGGCGATTTCCACTTTATTCGATTTCTTGATTTCGTGGATAACCTTGTTTTTGGCATCGTAGAAATCTACTTTGATTCCATCCAGCTCTATCTCTTCGTACTTGGCGGAACGTTGTGGATAACTGTCTTCGTGAATGAGTTTCCCTTCGAACACCAGGTCGGAGGTGTGTTCGAAACGGATACCGTTAGCATGTAGCCATAACTCCCGCTTACATACGTGGTATAAATTTATGAGTGTTGCATTTATATTCATTCAAATAAACATTGATTCTGTAAAAATAGTTGTATTAATACCGCTTTCCAACGAATATATGTCCCTATAACTTGCTAAATAGAAATATCCGAATTTTTCTTCTCCGTAGGTTTGTAGCATATTGAAGTCTTTTCCTTCCGGATACACCGAAAAAGAGAAATAAGACATCAATCCATGTAGTCTTTGCATTTTAGCCTTATACCTGACGAAATCTTCTTCATGGTTTGTTATCAGTCTTTCAAAGGTTCTCCAGATATCCTCGCCATCTACAAACTCCTCATGACAGATGTCTAATTCGTCAAGAACCGATAAATGTTCTTTAAAGTAAGTTGTTTTAAGTTTCAAAGGAACATAAACGGTCAAGGTGTCTCCATCAATCAGAATCAGACTGTCATTTACCCGTTTATAGTTCAGAACAGACATGTAGTTTTTCAATGTATGTGTGTTTTCAAAGTAATTAGACCTGTTCCGGGTGATGATTTTTGTCAAGACTCTGTTATATAGAAAATCAAAGTCTTTCTTTTCGAGGATATATTTATAATCACCTGAAGAAATAGTCTTCATCATTTTGTACCGCTCATCATTTCCATAGATATTCCCGGCCGAGTCACAGTTGAAGATGAATAGTTTACAACCTTTCTTATTGACATTCCGGTTGATACGACCAGCCAATTGTTCTTCACTGTCTATGATGGATTTGTCTTTGAATCCCAGGTCCATGTCAATGTCTACTCCCGCCTCTACGACTTGGGTAGAGATTAGAAGTATTTTTTTAGTCCTATATTCTTCCGTTTTGAGCTTTGAGATGATTTCTTTTCTTCGGGGTTCCAGAATAGTACCAGACAACAAGAAAATTTCATCAAAAAAAACGTCGTTTGAAAAGAGAGCATAAAACTCGGATGCCGACCGCTTATAGATGAACTCGATAATGGTATACACACTACCGGGACTGAAAGTATTCCTATCGGAATAGTTTTGCGATTCTTCCAAAAGTACATTATGTAATCTATTCAAATACTCCTCGTGTTCTGACCGGGATTTTGGAACCGGTAGAGAGAGCAACGAATAATCCATGCTTACCCGTTCACAAAAGTTAGGATTAAGGAAATAATCGTTTTTATCGTCTATCAAATAGGTGAATCCGGCATTGCCGATAATATCTCCTATTTTAGGAAGAGTGGCCGACATGACAATAAATTTCATGTTGAAATAAGCTGCATATTCTTTTATAAAACAGGCAATCGTATCCCAAGTCGTAGGATTGTATGATTGAATCTCGTCAAGTACCACAATGGAATTTACCAGACGGGAAAACACATAGTTGGCCTCTTTCTTGTTAGTGGTAAGATAACTGAAAAATCTTACATGAGAAAGTAAAGTAACCGGATAATTGACAAAAAGTCCGTCTATGTAGCTTATGTATTCATCGTCATTGTAACCGTCATGTTCTCCGTATGTATGCGTGTCTTTGGATTTCCTGCCAGAGAATCTGATCGATTTGGAGTGCAGTTCCGTTATTTCGTTGTTGTTCAGACATAGCATGGACTTCAAGGTTTCATACGTTTGGGTGATGAGTGTTGTAAACGGGAATACATAGAATATCTTATTGATACTTTTGTCCTTCAGTAATTCAGCTGCAGCCAGGATTGAAACGTTGGTCTTTCCTCCGCCTGTAGGAGCTTCTATGTAGAACAGGTTCTTATCCATATGTTGACGGACTTTGCCTATTACCTCTATGGCTATACTTTTTCTTAACAAATTTAGGTTGGCATTCGATTTCTCGGTAAGTTCAGTGACCTTTGGAACATCTCTTTTTTGGAGCGATTCATAAATGCCAAGATTGTATTTATAGGTAGAAGCATTCTGTATAATCTGTTGGCGCAAGTCTTCATTTATGATACCAAAGTCACACATCGTGTCTCCCCAATCATTCATGTAATGCGCTGTGGCCAGATAGTCTGAAGAAGTAAGCAGAGAGTAATGGAGTCGCATCAATGCATATAAAGCGAATGGTTCGGTACCTTTCGTAAAATAGGTGTTCATCTGTTCGAACACTCCATCGGAAACGGAACAGGTGTTTTTCAGAACATCATGAAAGGTTTGGATAAAATCGTCCGTAAAATCATAGCCGTTCAATAGGTTGAGATAGGGTGATAATTCACAGAGCCGGTTGTCATTCCAGATTATTTCATTCTGCGCTTCCAGCAACATGGATGAGTGATGCTGTACGATGTTATAACTGAAGTATACGGCAGTTCCGTACAAGAACATCTGAGTTTCTTGATCTTCATCTTTGAGGATTCCGTACAGGCTCATAGCTAGGTAAAGATACATGCTAAGTACGGAATGCTGGCTGCCGAACGGATGTCTGCAAGTCTTCAAATCAGTACATCTATTGTTTTTCATGACACGATGTTGAAAATCCCAATTCAATTTTCCCAAATCATGGAAAGCAATGGCTGTCTCGAAAAGCTTCTGAATCTCTACGTGCGCATGTTGCCGGTTTGAGATACAAGGAGGTATGGATGATTCAATCAGCTTAGAAATACATGCTCCAAGTGATTGGTTCTGAATTATTTTACATGAATATGTGAAAGTCAGGGAGGAATGCTCAGAAAGTAATTCTGGAGATTGTTTCTTCCCTTCTTTAGGTAAATGGGCATAATAGGTGGCACTGTCCTTTATCAGTGCTTTAAAAAAATTTTTGTCATATAGAATCTTATCCATACCTCCTCCTTGGTCTCAATTATAATAACTGGATAACTTGGTCACTGCCGATGGTATAAAAGTCACCCGTTGAAATTTTCATATCCTTTCGGAACCTGGCTCCGTGGGAATAGACGAAATCTGCATATTTGTATTGGTATAATGTCTCATTATATGCTACGGGTAGTTTCTCGAAATAGAGTGAAACCGGTTCTTTTCCCATCGCAGCAAATCCCATTGCTTTAACAAGATAATCGGATACTGCTTCTTCCTTTCGGAAAAGAGTAGCAATCTTATAATCCTTGTCAAAGTCAAATACCTCGAAAGATTCATATTCCTTGAAATTTTCCCACCAGGCAGAAAAATCATTCTTACCCATATAGGGTAGAAATTCTGCCCGGTAATCCTTCAGGTTTGAATACAAACTATTTTCCAGTTCATCTTCTGGGTTCAAAAGCAGATAGCAGCGATATTCTGGTTTTATCAACACCTGTTCTTCTATTATCAGATTACCTCCTTCTTCATTGCTGGCCATTCCTGTAGTATTGGTATACTTGACAAAATGTTTTGTGAAGTTACCGTTTAGGTTATTCAAAGGAGATATTCCTACCTTCAAATGTTTCAGTTTCTGATAATACACTGGTAAAATTGAATTTTCCTGAAACCCCTGTAAACCTACTATAGCTCCTAGAATGCCGAGCAAAGCCGGTTTATGAAGCATGTTATAAGTAAGATAAATGTCATTTATGTCCGGCTTTTTGAAGAATCCGAAATCGGCTTTTAAATCAAAAGATACCAATTTGTTCCTTCCCATATCATAACTCCATTTCTTTGGTTCCTACCGGTATATTCTTCAGTAAAACAGATTCTGCATCGTAATAAACCTCTATTGTTTCTATTTCTTCACCAAATCTAGAAAGCTTGGTTGAGAGTTTGGCCATATCGTATACGTATTTCCCGTTTTCTTTCTGAGCCGAAAGTTCTATCAGACTGGTCAAATTAGGTAGAACAGCCTTAGAACCATCTTTCAACTGAATCCATACCAACATTTCATTCTCACATCCTGCCTTTGATGCCGAGTCGTACCAAGTGACACCTCTCCTCATTGCCTCTTTTAGTTTGTCTATGTCCTCGTCACTTAATGATTGGGCACCTTCGCCAGCCAAAGCCACCATGTCCCTCAAATTTTGAGGATTGACAGAGAAATGATGTAGGTAGTGCCCTTCTTCCAACTTGGATTGGCGTCCGATGGTGGTCATTCCTTTTTCATCGCTTGAGTCAGAATCATCCTCCTTGTTACTAAATGGTGAGAGGATCTGTTCAGAATAAATATTGTTCTCGGTCCATATATTGACTCCGTGATTGATTTGAACAGGACCATGGAGTGATATGTTAGTTTTTAACGATTTATTACTTGTTTTACATGCAAAAGTAGCTCCAAAAATGCGAATATCTATGCAAGATAAAAGTTTATTTGCTACATCCCTTTTATCTATTTCTTCTTTATCGCTTCCCTTTTTCTTTTGTTTTATCTTAATAGTTCGATAATCTGAAAAGTACTTTAAATAAGTTTCGTCTAGTGACAATGGGTTAATTTGTTCATTATATGTCTTATAATAGAATACTGTTTCATTTATGAATACATTCCTAATATAATGCCTGATTGGGTATTTCATAGCTTTATCCGTAGCATAACAATTACCATTAGGTAACGTGCGTGGCTGACCTGAAAAGTCTGCATTATAGTTAGAGTTAATTACTTTTACAATAGTACACCCAAACACTCTATTCTTAAAATCTGTCATACTTAAACCTCCTCATAATTAAATGTTATTTTTTTATCATAAATTACGCAGTAACTGAAGCAACCTGCCAGAAAGAACTTAAGAAGCGGTTTCATTTCCAGGTTTCCTTCGCAGGTCAATACATTGGAAGCCAGTTGCTGGAAAGCCCCTTTATAGGTACTGATGTTATGCTTGTAGATAGAAACAGTATGAGCTATGGCATCCTGTAAATGACCTGATTTTGTTTTTTGCAGATAAGGTTCTAGCATGGAATAGGTTTTGTTACTTGCCGCACTGCGGTCAATCAGAAAAGAAACAATCTGACCGGCGGCGAAGGCAAATTCTTCCGGGATTTCAATAGTGGCTTCCCCTTGGGCCACTTGACGCATTTTGGCGAGTAATTCGGTAATTTTCGAGGCCATAAATTCTGTATTAATATTGTTATTAATATTGTTGAATAAAGAGTATAAGCTAGACCATATATTTAACTTCCTCTTGATGGTGGGATTGTTGCTGAAAGATCCTTTTACATCATCTGTACGGATGTTAGATAATATGGAGGTAAACATCATATCGTCAAACATCTGAACGTTCAGAGCATTCAGCTTGGATTTATAGATGTAGTCATAGAAGGCTTTACGATATTTCAAGATAAGCTGATACATCAGATCTCCTCCTCTGACGTATTTAGGATCAATCTCATCAAAATAACGTGTCTTCATTCCTTTGTCATTCTCAACAACAAGAGCATTGTTGAAAATCTCTTTGACAACCACTCTTTCGAAATCAAAAATGTCTGACAGAGTAGTATCTGGTTCATAGATAAAATCTCCATTTTCTTTTTTCCTTCCTGCTTCAAAGAGGTTTTTCAGTTTCATTGCTGGCGATAAGTTGAACCTGAATAGAGGAACAAAATCTATATCGTTGATTATAATGCTTTTTCTTTTCGAATAATTCAGCAGATAATAGTCTGATAAATATTTAGGAGAATTACTCTCGAAGACAGATTTTAGGATCTCAGCGTACCCTTTTTTTCCCCCCTTGTTGAAAATAGAAATTATCTTTCCGTTAATTTCCTTTTTATCTATTATTATTGGAAGTGGATTAGGAAGCGTTCCATTGATAACTAATGTTTCGAAGAAACTCAGATACAAAGCATCGGATGAGGTAATACGGCCATTTATTCCATCCGAAGTTATCCCTGTTTTATGAACCAAAAATGGCTTTTTAGAATTTAATCCGTTCAGGAATCCACTTAATCCATAAATCATCTCAGAGTAAGTTTCATTATAATCTTCCGAATTGAACAACCTATTTTGGAAATAAACATCGTGTACTTGTTTATAGGTCTCTAATGGAACATTTTCAAGAAATAGATTGATATATTCATCATCCTTCATTTCTTTTAGAATAGACTTTTCATCTGCCATAGAAGGTGAATATAGTTTTTCTAGTTGATGCAGTACTTGTTCACATATGTTTTCAAAACCAATCGAAAACTGGCATTCAGTATCTTGCTTTTTACAAAGCTGTCGTGCTGAATGGAAATATTCAGGTAAAAGGTTTCTAATCTTATCAGTACTATTGCCCTCCAGCTTATCGTTTATAAAGGATTTTTTCTTAAAAGTAATTGCAAAAGGAGAGCATGAAAAAATTTGTTTTTTCTTATCGAGTACTTTATTCATAGTTGTACCTACTCGTTTTACTTGCTCTTCATAAGCCATTACTTTATTTATGTACTCTTCGTCATTTGAATTATTGACATTAATATAAAAATAATCCTTACCATATACCAGATTACTGCTGTCCCAATGACCTTCATTATCTAAATGTACAAATACATATAGTCCGCCATTGGGCTTTGCGTTCCATTGTAAAATGTCAGGAAAGTTTTCCAACAAATCTTTTGTAAAGTTTATTATTTCTCTAATCATATTATTGCTGTTTATTCTACCACTCTTAAACATCCGAACCCTTGTGCACATAAATATCCCGCTCCACTTTCATACATCAATTGTAAAAGTTCTTTAGGAGCATGAATTTTGAATGTACAGATGAAACCACGTACTCGGCTTGGATTTTGAGAATTGGCTCGGATAGTAATCAAATGAGATTTGGGTGTATCTAAAATATCCAAAGAACAATCGTCCATGGAGAAATTTAGTACTTTCCCATAATAGGAAAGATACCGATCTTTCAAGCCATTTAATAATAGAAATTTAGCTTTCTTATCATCGGGTGATAAATATTTCTTTTCTTTCGTTTCAGAATTAATGTATTGGATACACATCGGTGACATGGTACGGAAAGTCATATTATCCGAAAATTCGGGTGAAGGAAGAACTTCTACATTACGTACGATAAACTGGACCTTAGAGGTATGATCACCTACTTCGAATATTTGATTCATAAACATGCCTTGAATAAAACTGGCAGTACTTTTTTCTGGCAAAAAAGATAGTTGCCATTCCACAGTGTCTGATAAAATTTGTAGGCGGTCTGAATTAGGAAGGCTTTTACGTTTAGCTATCTTAAATCTGGAATAGGTGAACAATTTGAATTTTTTCCCGTTTTCAAGCTGATACCCGTTGTTGTGCAACCAGGTGCTGTAATCTTTGTCTGCACGGGATAATATCTTATAGATAGCGGCAGATTGTTCGTATTGATAGTTGATGGGAAGTATGTTCCCAAAAGCTTTTCGATTTACTTCCAGTATGAGTTTGAATCTCATGGTTGATGTTTTATTATGGTTTTAGTGTTTTCCACGAAGATAGTTATTTAAATAGATTAATTCCCTTTTTCTACTATGTTTGTCAACACATCCCTTCACACCCCCTAAAACATTTTGCCTTACAACAATTATTATACGGATAAAATCCGCTATATTTACCACATCCGATTATCGTCGAACATCGTTTGTTAACACTAGTATACTATGAATAGAATCTTTACAAGCCTGGCAGCAGTAGGATTGGCGCTGGCTGTCTATGCGGCGGAAGGGGAAACCTCCGTGGCCGGAACACCGCTTCGGGTGATTCCGATACCTGTGAACATCGAACTGGAACAGGGGGTGTTTATCGTTCCCGAACAGGGTATGACCTGCTACATCGAAGGGGAGCGGGCGGAACAACTGACCGGCTACCTGGAGCAGGGTCCCCTGAAATGGATACCGGTGGAGAAGGCGGGAAAGGCCGATGTGGTGATAAAAATTGCTGACAGGAAACCACGCAAGGGGGAAGCGGAGGACGACCGGACGGCGGAAGGATATTCCCTACAGATTACTCCGAAACGGATTACGATACGGGCTGCCGGAGAAGCCGGTGCCTTCTATGCCTTACAGACCCTCCTGCAAATGACGGAGGAGGGGAGGAACCGCCGGCTGGTGTGCTGCACGGTGGGCGACCGGCCGCGCTTCGCATACCGGGGACTGCACTTCGACGTGTCCCGACATTTCCGCTCCAAGGAATTCCTGATGAAACAGATGGATGCCATGGCGCTGCTCAAGCTGAACAAGATGCACCTGCACCTGACCAACGGCACCGGATGGCGCCTGGAGATTGACCGCTATCCGCGCCTGACGGAGTTCGCGGCATGGCGGCCCAACCGCTCGTGGATGGACTGGTGCGAGGCCGGTACCAGGTATTGTGAGCAGGATACGCCGGGAGCCTACGGAGGGTATTACACGAAGGAGGATATCCGCCAACTGCTGGCATACGCCGAAAAACGGCACATCCAGGTGATTCCGGAAATCGAAATGCCGGGACATAGCGAAGAGGTGCTGACGGCTTATCCGGAACTCTCGTGTACGGGCGAGCCTTACCGGCATAGCGACTTCTGTGTGGGCAAGGAGGCTACCTTCACCTTCCTGGAGAATGTGCTGACGGAGGTCATCGACCTGTTCTCCTCGGAGTATATCCACATCGGAGGTGACGAGGCGGGAAAGGGCAGTTGGAAGACTTGTCCGGATTGCCAGCGGAGGATGAAGGAGGAGGGGCTGAAGGATGTGGACGAATTGCAGAGTTACCTGATTCACCGCATCGAGGCGTTCATCAACTCGAAGGGGAGGAAGATGATCGGCTTCGACGAGATCCTGCAAGGGGGACTGGCACCGAACGCTACGGTGATGTCCTGGCGGGGAACGGAAGGCGGTATCCGGGCGCTGAAGTCGGGACACGACGTGATCATGACACCGGGAAGTACCTGCTACCTGGACTATGCGCAGGACGCGCCCTTCAAGGAACCGGTCTCCATCGGTGGGTACAGCCCGCTGGAGAAGGTCTATGGCTACGAACCGGTGGAGGAGGGCCTGACGGAAGAAGAGGCGGCTCATCTGCTGGGGCTTCAGGGGAACCTGTGGTCGGAATACATCACGGAGGATGACCATGCGGAATACATGTATTATCCGCGGGCGTTCGCCATTGCCGAAATCGGCTGGAGCCGGCCGGAACAGAAGGACTACGCTGGTTTCCGCAACCGTTCCCTCGGGCTGATTGACCTGCTCCGGGCACAGGGATACACGACCTTCGACCTGGCCAACGAATACGGGGAACGGCGCGAGAGTCTGGCTCCGGTTACGCATCTGGGTAAGGGATGTAAGGTGATCTACAACCTGCCGTACAGCCCGCAATATCCCGCCGCCGGAGTGACGACCCTGACCGACGGTATCTGCGGCGGATGGACCTACGGCGACAAGAAATGGCAGGGTACGCTGGAGGATTTCGATGTAACCGTCGACCTGGGGAAGGTGCAACCGGTACACTACGTGGGGGCCACATTCATGCATTCGCCGGGTGCCTGGGTACACGTGCCGCAAAAGGTGGAGGTATCTCTGTCGGTAGACGGAAAGACGTTCACACCCGCCGGAACCGCATGGTGCGACATCCCCGACGACGTGCCCAAGCTGCTCCTGAAAGAATACGGTACGGTGTGCCAGGGAGAGGCCCGTTACGTCCGTGTACATGCCGTGAAGAATCCTCGTCCGGGTGCCTGGCTCTTTACCGATGAAATCGTGATCAATTAATAATGAATAATGAATAATGAATAACGGGGAGACCTTGTCCATTCGTCAACTGACCTCTTGTGTGGGGAAGATTAAAAAATCAGTGTGTAGGTGGTTGGTTTTAGGACGCACGGACCGTGCGTCCCTACATTTGTGATTGTATAGGTTTCGTACAGGGGATGGTAGTTGTGGAGTATTGAATCGGGAAAAGTTATGGGGTGAAATGCATTTGGGTAGGCAAACCTGTAAT
>ERZ773133.3399-NODE-3399-length-12346-cov-13.738426_pt1 | contig 12346 bp, 10 predicted proteins | sample MGYA00580861_ERZ773133 | MGnify/ENA primary metagenome ERZ773133 (study PRJEB29015, sample SAMEA2737844) | human gut metagenome | biome: human gut; feature: human-associated habitat; material: faeces | place: China | collected 2012 ...
TCAAGGGCTTGTACTGGGAAAAAGATGGCTTCATCCTGCTGTACAAGCGACTGGAGCAGGGCGCGTATCAATGGCCGCGCTCTGAATCCGAGGTGAAGACTTTAACGCCGCAGCAGTACCGCTGGCTCATGGAGGGGCTGCAAATCGAACAGCCGAAAGCCCACCGACCGGTGACAGGATTGGGCGCAGTCTGAGCAGAGAAAAGTGACTGGAAACCATTGAAAATACTGGCTTTTCTCTCTGCTTTGCGATATAATTTTCTCATGGAAAACAGAGAAATGCAGACAAGTAACACGGAAGAAATGGTGACCATTTCCCGCGCGGAATATGAGCGTTTGCAGCAGCAAGCCCAGTCTATTACCAGCCTTACGCTGCAAAATGAGTGGCTGCTGGAGCAGCTGAAGCTGTCCAAAAAGAAGCTGTTTGGCCGTTCTTCGGAGCAGGCGGCTCAGCTGGTCATGGACCAGCTGAGCCTGACCATGAACGAGGTGGAGGCTTACATCTTCGGCATGAATTCTGCCGGGAAAGCTCCCGTCGCCGTGAAGGCGCACGAGCGCAAACGGCAGTCTGGCAATGTGCTGGATGTCGTTCCGGAGGGTACTCCCACCGAGGTGGTGGAGCACCGTCTGCCGGAGAACGAACTGACTTGTTCTGCCTGTGGCAGCCAGATGGTTGAGATCGGCAAAGAGGTTCGCCGAACACTGCAGATGAAGCCGGCAGAGTTCTGGGTGCGCGAGGACGTGTACTACACCTACGCCTGCAAGAATTGTGAGCAAGAGACCGGTGAAGCCAACATTGTGAAGGCGGCGAAAGAGCCTGCGCTGCTGCCCGACAGCTTTGCCTCTGCGGAGGCGGTGGCTTATCTGGCAACGCAAAAATTCGTCATGTACTCGCCGCTGTACCGTCTGGAGCAGGAGTTTAACCGCCAGGGCTTGAGGCTATCCCGGCAGACGATGGCCAACTGGCTGCTGAACATCTCAGAGAAATGGCTGCGGCCGGTCTACGATACGCTGCGCGAGCAGCTTTGCAGGGAGCCGGTGCTGCACGCCGACGAGACGACCTTGCAGGTGCTGAAAGAGCCGGGACGTTCTTCCACCAGCAAGTCCTACATGTGGCTGTACCGTACCAGCGGCTGCGCGAAACAGGCCATTGTACTGTATGAGTACCAGCCCATCCGAAAAGCGGAGCATGCGGAGGCTTTCCTGAAAGGCTTCTCGGGCTGACTGCACGCGGATGGATATCAGGGGTATCATAAGCTGCCGGGGAACATCCGTGTGGTGGGCTGTTGGGCACATGCGCGGCGAAAATTTGACGAGGCACTGAGCACTCTGCCGCAAGAGAAACGGAAGGATTCTCCCGCGGCTATTGGCGAATGCGATTGCTCGCAGCTTTTCAAGCTGGAGCAGGCATTGGCAGAGCTGACGCCGGAGGAGCGATATGAAAAGCGGCTGAAACAGGAGAAACCTGTTTTAGACGCGCTGTTGTCGTGGGCAAATGAGATGCAGGCGAAAACAGCGCCGAAATCTGCGCTGGGGAAGGCCATCCACTACCTGCTGGAGCAGTGGCCGTATCTGACAAGGTATCTGGAGGATGGCCGTCTGGAGCTGAGCAACAACCGTGCCGAGCGCAGCATTAAGCCCTTTGTGATGGGCAGGAAGAACTGGCTGTTTGCCAACACGCCGGGTGGCGCGCAGGCCAGCGCCGTGATCTACAGTTTGATTGAAACGGCGAAGGAAAACAAACTTGACCCGTACAAATACCTTCTTTGGGTTCTGCAGAGTGCTCCGGGGCTGAGCCAAGCTGACGAATTCTGGGCTGAAAAACTTCTGCCAGCCAACGCCCCACAAGAATGTCATGTTCCTCAATGAGGATTTTTTTATGATTGATCTCCACCTCAGCGCATTCGCACCAAGGTGGAGATTTTTATACGTTGTCAGAATTGACGCTTACCTTAAAAAGACGACTCGCCTCAATCAAAGCAGTGTTTTGGGGCAGGTTCCGAATACTTTTGCGTTGATGATCTTTTCACGCACTGCAAAATCTTCCAGCCGCGGCTTTGGATAAATTGGCGGCTTTTCCAAAGACTAAGTGCAGTTTATCGAGTATAAAAGGAGTTTTGATAGATGAAAGCAACCGGAATTGTCAGACGGATCGACGATTAAGTTATAATAGGAGCAAGGTCAGAAAGCCTTGAAAACACTGGTGTATCGCTGTTTTTGACCGATTTCGCAAGCATCCAGAGGACAAGCTGTATGACTGCGGTGAGCTGCAACCGCGCTCTCGAAAGGAGGTCGTAGCAAATAACAAAATACTCAACGGGATAGCCCCGGTACTGTACCACGCATGAGTGGAACAATAGTGAAGGGTGACCGAAAGTCCGGTGTTAACACGCCCAATACGAAGCGTTGCACTTAAGCGATTAAACCGCCGAACGACGCACTCAGTAGTGTAGAAGGTCGGCCGACTGACATGCGGTCAGCTAATCTCCCGATTACTCAGAGAACTGCTTGATGTCCTGTCGGAGAAAAGAAGATAGAATTTGAAGCTACCGGTCACTTCTGGAGAAGCCCAATAATACTTCAGAGCCGTGAAGCAGAATGCTTTTGCGGGTAAATTAGAGGGTGAAAGGTTCCTTGCGCGTGTTCCAACGCAAGAGGAGAATCAGCGATGCCTAGATGGAAGGATCCTTTTTCCATCGCCACAAGGTACTGCGGCTGATACCAAGCATTTCCGCAATCTTATGGTCGCTTTCCGCTGTATTTCTCAAGTACTGTTCTACAATATCTCTTTCCATGGCGGCCAACGTTCCCTTTTTGATTGTAATATAACCAACTGTGCTATTTGCCTGCCTGCTTGTAAGGGGCGCGTCAAAGCAACTTTTCAGTAATCCGGCTCTTGGGTAGTAAGATGACTCGATTACATATCTGTGAAGAACGTTGTCAAGTTCCCTTACGTTGCCGCGATAAGAATGCGTCAACAAAACCTCCTCTTCATCCGGGAAAAATCCATCCATGTTGCGATGGTACTTTTCGCAGTATTTTTGCAATAGCATTCGGCTCAGCGGCAGAATGTCTTCCGTTCGTTCACCGAGTGTGGGGATATCAAGCCGCAACGTGCAGATGCGGTAGAACAAATCTAAGCGGAACCGCCCCTCGACAACCAATCGATAGATATCTTCATTAGAAGCGCAAATCAAGCGAATATCCATATAAATGCTTTTGTCCGAACCGACTCTCCTGAATTCGCCCTCCTCTATCACGCGCAGAAGTTTCCCTTGCAAATCTACTGGAAGGGAATTGATCTCATCCAAAAACAGCGTTCCGCTGTCCGCTACCTCAAAAAGCCCGGACTTACCGCCGCGCCGTGCACCGGTAAAGGAGCCTTCCTCATAACCAAACAGTTCGCTTTCAAAAAGTTCGTGTGGGATCGCAGCGCAGTTCACCGCAACGAACGGACCGCTTGCCCGCTTGCTGGCATGATGAATACTCTGGGCGAGAACCTCCTTACCTGTTCCGCTTGCACCGGTGATCAGGACAGTCGCCTCTGAACCCGCAAAGAGTTTTGCCCGTTCAATGACATGCTTCATACAACCGCTGTCAGCAATAATATCTTCAAACCGGTACCTCGTTTTCCATGTGCTACGCAGCGACTTCCTGACGGCGTTTTCTTTTTCCTGCAGTGTGCTGAGACTTTGGAATGTGAAAGTTTGTATTTGGTCGATTGGAGAGTTCATTTCCCTCTCGACAAGGAATTTTCTGGCTTTGATTTGAAATACCTGAGTCTCATGAATATCCAGTAGTTCATTTCCGCTTTTTCCAAGCACATCAAGGAAGTTAGCGTTGATAAGACTGCTGGGTTCCACGCCGAGAACTTCCTTCATGGCCGTGTTTGCAAAACGGATGGTCGTTCCTTCAATCATGAGGATCCCGTGCTGAACGTGATTGGTCGCAATAGATGAATAGAGATTTTTCCTGCGCTCTTCGTTCTTAAATTGCGCATAGAGCAGCGAGTTATGCAGTGCCTTTTTTATCGAGAGATCGCTTGTTGGCACAAAGATATTCGGAACACCGACCCTTGCCGATGCCTTTGCCGCCAGTGTGCCGCCACCGACAGTAACGTCCATGCCGTCACTTTTTGCCGCAATCAGGACACTGACAACATCCTCTGCCTTTTCATACCGATAAGGAGTGATCTGAGCGGTACAGAGGATTTTCTTGTATAAATCGGACTTCTTTTCAAATTCATATTCATCGCGTACGATCAGACCAATTCTTGTTCCATACGCCAATGCTTTTTTTATAGCGTAAAGAAAATCAATGTCGTCAGGACTGGCCAGCGAAAACACAGAGTTCGGAAAATGTGGAGCGAGGTATGTTGCAATTGCGCCTCGAGTTATGATGACATCTGGATAATCGTCCCCTTGATAAAACGCTTTTATCTTTTCAACCAATTCTGGATTTGCATCATATGCGGGAATTATAGTAGGATCGCATTTCAGTTCTTTGCACGCCCGCATAGCAGCCAGACGGAATCCATCGTAGGAATCTAATAACAATACCTTATACTCCATCACTAATCTCCTTTGTGCCGACAGATATCTGCAGCCTCTGCCATTATGTGCGACTACATGCGGCAATTCGCTTCGGACATTTTATTATAATACATCATTTTGTTTCAAAAAGCAACAATTTGGCTGTAAGAAGCATGCTGCACCAGCGAAGCCACAAAAAACACAATGCGGAATTGAACATTAATGACAACGGATTGCATAGGCGATTTGTGCCAATTGGCCAAAAAGAATGCTGAAGAAAAAGTGGCACGGTGATTGCTTCTTTGCAGGCAAGAGCAACCGCTCAATAAACTACAGATGAGGTGAAGTATATGTTCTCTCTAAACAAAGCTCGCACCATGATGAAAGAGCGCGGTATGGATGGCCTCCTGCTGTGCTCTCAGGAAAATTTCGGGTATGTTACCGGCTGCAATCCCAAGTCCTACCTTAGCCGCAAGATTGGTTCCGAAATTGTGGTCGTCCCGGCGGACGAGAGTAAAGAACCTATTATTATTGTATCGGAGCATGACAAGATATCATTTGAGCACCTTTACGCTTATAAGGATATCCGCACTTTTGAGACTTGGATCTATTTTGAGCGTGACGGCATTCCTCAGGAGCCCAAGGTGTTTAAGCCAGCACAATTTGATTCTATGGGGAAAATCGTTGACGCTGTAAAGGATCTTGGCTTGGACGCTATGACCATAGGCTACGAAGAACCGCTCATGCCGGCTTCCATGTATATCAAGCTGTGCAAGGCCCTGCCCAATGCCAACTTGGTTGATGCGACCGATCTAATGCTTACTATGCGTTCGATCAAAGATCCTTGCGAATTTGAGACCATCCGTAAGGCTGTTGCAATTATGGAGGAAGCGGCGATTGCATCTATGCAGGTTGCAAAAGCTGGTAACACTGATCGTGATATTGCCGCCGAGTTCAAAAAGGTCGCCATGAGCAAGGGCTGCTGGGTCGCCGGCCACAATAGTCAAGTGATCGTTTCTGCCGGCCCCGATGCAGGCGCAGCGCACCTTGCAGGGCCGCATCCCGTCAGCGTACTGAAGGACGGCGATATTCTCCGCTTTGACTATGGCGTAAATTATGACGGCTATTTGACTGACTTTGCGCGCGCTTATGTAATTGGCGATGGCGAGCCTAACGAACGGCTGAAAAAGCTTCACGAGACGATCCTACGTGCCAATCGTACAATGGTCGCGAGCATCAAGCCAGGTCTGCGCTTCTGCGATCTTTTCGAGATCGGTATGAACGTTGTGAAGGAGGTTTATCCCACCTACGCAAGAGGTCACCTTGGTCACAGCATTAGCTTTGGTCCCAACAACGAGGAAGCTCCATTCATCAGCGCCAAGGAGACTCGCGAGATTCAGGAAGGCATGGTTCTGTGCATTGAGGTACCGTTCTACATTATCGGTTTTGGCGGCATCAACATTGAGGATATGGTTATTGTCACCAAGGATGGCACAGAGGCTCTGACCAAGATGAGTCGTGATATTCATCTTCCGCTCATCAAATAAGAAAGGCGGTTAGCGTGGAAATGATTGAACTGCGTTCCGATACCTGCACTCTGCCAACAAAAGAAATGCGCGAAGCCATGGCCCGAGCTGAAGTAGGGAACGATGGCTTTGGCGAAGATGCCACGGTAAATGCGTTGGAAGAAAAAGCTGCTGAGCTTCTCGGCAAAGAAGCGGCGTTATTTACTGCCTCCGGAACAATGGGGAACCTGCTAGCCAATATGACGCATGGACATGAGACGAATGAAGTGATTTTCGAGGCTGACAACCACGCCCTGACAAACGAATTCGGCGGTGTAAGCACGATCGCACATCGAGTTCCTCGTTCTATGCGCGGCATACGAGGTGCGCTTATGCTGGAAGACATTAAAAGTATGATGCGCACCCCAGGCAGCGCCGTAAGCACTGGCTTAATCTGGTTGGAAAATACGCACAACAATGCGGGCGGTACCTGCCTTGATCAACAGTATATTCAGAGCGTTTGCGACCTTGCACATGCAGGCGGAGTACCTGTGCATATGGATGGAGCTCGTCTGTTCAATGCTGCAGCCGCGGTGGGGCGGAGCGCAAAGGATATCGTTGCTCCAGTAGACTCCGTCATGTTCTGCATTTCAAAAGGCCTCTGCGCGCCCGTCGGCTCTATCTTGGTCGGCAGCAAGAAATTTATCAAGCAGGCACGTCACAACCGCAAGCGTCTCGGTGGTCAGATGCGCCAGGCCGGCATCCTTGCAGCCGCGGGTATCGTGGCAATTGAGCAAATGATAGATCGCTTGCGCGAAGACAACGACAATGCTAAAATGATGGCGGAAGCACTTGCTGACATGCCCTTGCTTGGTGTTTCCCCAGCGCTTGTCGAAACTAATATTGTTCTGCTGAATCTTAATGGTGCTTTGACTGGCAAAGCCAAAGAATTTGCCGCCGCTTTAAGTAAAGAAGGCGTGAACGTTAATGTTCGTGCCGCAAGTGTAATCAGACTTGTCACAAATAAGGATGTATCCAGAGAAGCTGCTCAGAAAGCCGTTTATGCGATCCAACAAGTAGAAAAGGAGTTATCAAAATGAAAAAAGTTTTAAGCCTCGTGCTTGCGCTCGTCTTAACCCTTTCTCTCGCCGCCTGCAGTAATTCCGATACTGCCGACAACACGGAAAACACAGATCCCAATCAGACTGTTACTGACAACACCACCACTGATGACAACTGGCCGGAAGGCGAGACCATCAGCCTTGTGGTCGCCTACACGGCTGGCGGTGGTACTGACCGTTCCTGCCGACTGCTCCAGCCGTTTTTGAAGAAATATCTCGGCTGCAATGTCATCATTGAAAACGTCAACGGCGGTGGTACCGAGGTCGCCACGACCTCGGTCGCCAATAAGCCGAGCGATGGCAATACTATCCTCGTCACGAACTATCCGGACCTCAACTGGACGCTCGCATTTCAAGACCCTAAGGGCTATGATGAAAATACTATGGAGATTTTGATGGTCTCCATGATCGATCCGCGAATCATTATCACGCAGAAAGATTCTGAATGGGATACTTTTACTGATTTTATTGAAAGTTGCAAGGAAAACCCCGGCAAATACGCAGTGGCTGTTGGTCAGAACAGCGGCGTTCACGCGCTTGCACTGTATCTGCGCGATCGGCTCGGCATTGACTACAAGGTCGTTCCTTATGACGGCGGCGGTCAGGCTGGCGCCGCAGTGATCGGCAATCAGGTGGACCTTGCGTTTGGCGATGCTTTCTCCCGTATGGATATTAGAGACTCCGTGAAGTGCATTGGAGTTTTTGGTAGCGAGAAAAATGATATTTGGTCCGAGGGCGAGCCCCTTGATCAGCAGCTTGAGCCCTATGGCGTCACGGTTCCGACGCTCAATCGCTATGAGTCTTATTGTGTCAAGAGCGATTTGAAAGATATCAATCCTACCCGCTATGAGAAGCTCCTGCAGGCCTTTATTGATGCTTCGCAAGATCCTGAGTATCTCGAGGTTGTGAAGCAGAACAACATGGAATCCATCGCCGTGTACCAGACCAAGGATCAGATCGGCGACGCGCTTGATGGTCAGATGGAATTTTTGAAGGATACCATCGGCCCGTTGCTGAACGCACAGTAAATCCGAAAATCCGGTTTTCCTTTCTGCGAAGGAGCAGTCTGCATTTTGGGGCTGCTCCTTCACAGAAGCAGTTCTGTTGCCGCATTTTAGGAAGGAGACTTCATCATGCTTTCGTTTCACATCAGGGGAAAGTTTGTCTGCATCAAAAAAGAAGTGATTGTTCCGCTGTTCATGCTGATTTTTACAATTTCTTATTATTGGCAGGCACATACACTCAGTTCAAAATCACTTGCATTTCCTCGTGTATTTCTTATCATTCTTTTTATTTCTTCGCTTTACTCCATTATTAAGTCTGTTACCATTGTGACACCGGATGTAGAAGAGGCGGAAAAAGCGCCGTTATTCACAAAAAAAGTTTTGCTCTACTTCACCTTGTTGACCGCTTTTATCTTCCTCCTGCCTTATGTCGGCGTTTACATCGCAATTCCCGCGTTTCTTATTATAACGATGTTTTCCCTCAATGTCCGCAGCATCAAGACGCTAATTCTTGTGCCTGTTGGCGTAACAGCTGCGATTCATCTTCTGTTTGTTGTATTGTTAAGCACCCGCTTGCCAGCAGGGCCCTTCTGATGGGTATCCTAATATAGAAAGAAAGGACACACAAGATATGTCGGAAATTTTTTCGCTTTGTGCAACGGGACTTAGTTCCCTGTTGCATCCAGATGTGATCCTGTGGATCGTCGTTGGCACCATTCTCGGTATTATTGTTGGCGCTATTCCCGGCTTTACATCCACAATGGCATGCGGTATTCTGTTGCCGGTCACTTTTTTCCTTGATCCGTATCCTGCCATGTGTTTCCTTGTCGCTGTTTATATTGCAGCGATTTATGGCGGTTCGATCACGGCAATCATTCTTAATGCTCCCGGCACGCCGGAGTCCACTGCGACAACTTTCGACGGGTATCAGTTGACGCAAAAGGGGATGGCCAGTGAAGCACTTGGAACAGCAATCGGTTCATCATTTTTTGGAGGTCTCATCAGTTATTGCGTCATGCTTTTTTGCATGCTGCCGGTTGCTAAATTTGCCTTAAAATTTGGCCCCTCTGAAATGTTCCTGCTAGCGTTGTTTGGCATTGTGATCTTGGTTGCCATTGGCAGCGGCAAAATGCTTAAAACCGCTATGGCAGGTTCTCTCGGACTTCTAATCGGCACGATCGGCATCACTCCGTTGGGAGAATGGCGCGCCACATTCGGCACGGTTTATCTCGCTGAGGGCGTTCAAATGGTGCCTGCAATCATTGGCCTCTTTGCGCTAGGCGAGATGTTTGATATGGTCGGGCGCAAATATGTTGTTGATGGGGAAAAACCGGAAGCAAGAAATTTTGGCCGTATGTCCAAAGCACTTTTCAATTGTTTCCGTTACCCATTCACAACTATCCGTTCTGCTATCATCGGAACCGTTATCGGAGCTATCCCTGCAGCCGGAGGTACTCTGGCCGCATTTACCTCATATGCCGAAGCAAAGAGAGCTTCCAAGCACCCTGAGACCTTTGGGACCGGTGATATTGAAGGTGTCGTTGCCCCCGAGACTGCCAACAACGCCTGTACCGGCGGTGCATTGATTACCACTTTAGCGATTGGTGTCCCTGGTAGTTCTACCTGTGCGCTGCTGATGGGGGCACTGATGATGCAGGGCCTTACACCGGGACCGCAATTAGTGACCACGCAGCTTGATCTCGTATATGGCCTTATCATTGCCTGTATTATGTCACAGTTCCTGATGGTCGCAATGTCGATGGGAATGGCCTATGGCTCCGTGGGGTTACTCAAGATCAACACCTACGTCCTCGTCCCTGTGATTAGTGTAATGTGCGTCATTGGCACCTATGCCATTCGTAAAGCAATTTTTGATGTCGCATTGATGCTTATTTTCGGCGTGATCGGATGGTTTATGAAGAAATATGACTATCCTCCTGTTGCACTGGTACTCGGCATTGTTCTGGGTCCCATCGCTGATAACCAGCTAATTCGTGTTTTTGCCCGTTTCGAAAGCGAATGGTTTCTTTCCTTCTTTAACCGCCCCATCACCTTCGTGTTGAGCGTTGTCATGATTCTCTTGCTTGTTAGCCAGATATATCGGGAAATCAAATCTGCGCATAATGGGATGCAGACCAAATGAGGTATGGCACCCATTTTGGCGGCTGGCTCTATGAGGACGACCCGCAGCCCTACCAGAGCTGCGGCAACGGCAGCGCCATGCGGGTGTCGTCTGCCGCATGGCTGGCGAAGGACATGGCAGAATCGCTGCATCTGGCGCGGCTCACCGCCGAGGTGACCCACGACCATCCGGAGGGCATCAAGGGCGCACAGGCTGTCGCTGCGGCGATTTTCCTCGCCCGCACCGGTCACGGCAAGGCGGAGATCAAGGCACATGTGGAGCGCAAGTTTGGTTATGATCTCAGCCGCACCTGCGATGAGATTCGCCCCACTTATCACCATGTGGAGAGCTGTCATGAAACCGTACCGCAGGCGATCACCGCGTTTTTGGAGAGCCGCGATTTTGAAGACGCTCTCCGCACGGCGGTGTCCCTCGGCGGCGACAGCGACACCCTCGCCGCCATCACCGGCAGCATCGCCGAGGCATTCTACGGCGTGCCGGAAGAACTGCGGCAGGAGTGCCGCAAACGTCTGCCGCCGGAGCTGTCGGAGATCCTGATTGAATGGGAGAAAGCTGCGTTTTGATGGCGTATCAAAGACGCGGGCGGTTTAAAATCTGCCTCGCAATAGACAAAGAAAACCGTGTGCTGACCGCAAGGTCAGCACACGGTTTTTCATTTGGATTCCTTCAGCCACTGCTGAAATTCCGCTAACGAGATAATATCTCGGTCACATTTCTGTTTCTCTTCTCTAGCTTTTTCGCTCCATGCATAGAACGCCTCGTCCGTGATGCGCCCCGCCTTGATCCACGCAAAGCGCCGCTTATACTCTTTGCGGTATGCCTTGAAGATTGGGTCATCCGACTGCTTCTTTGTCCACTGCTTGAAAGCCCCAATCTCCCGACAGACCTGCTCTCCTCTTGGAACAGGCCGCTCGCAATACTCCGCGCTGACCCGCCCGGTCTGCGGAAACCATCGTCCGCAGTTCTTGCAGCGCCGCACGGTGATGTTCCGTTCCACGCAACTCCGCAGAGAGTAGTCGATCATGTCCCGGATGCTGGAGGAATACAGCACCGGCGAACACCGCCCCGGCTCCACCGGCTCAAAGCTGAGCGGGATGGGGCGGAACGAAAACAGGTCGGGATCTTTCGGAGAGTCGTGAAAGTAATTTTTTGCCGCCTGTGCCTGCGGCTCCCGTCCTGCGCTGTCTACATCCAGCACCAACTCAAAAAATCGCTGGATCTGCTGCTGATACAGCGGAAGCTGCTCGGGGAGCTGGTGAAGCTCGTCCAGTATCTGCGCATCCTCTGCACTGCCTCGGTCATTTTGAATGTACATCGCTGACTGGCGGTAGCGGCAGTGAACATGGAGAAGTCGAAAATAAATGTGTATGGAGTCTAACCTCCCCAGTTTTCTCCTGACATTCTCAAGTGCGTCCCTGTCACCCTCTGCGATAAACCGGCTCCAGTTATCCGTGATGCTTTGCAGTATCGGCGTCACTTCCGCGCAGTCCAGTTCCTGAAAGGAGAGGAGGCTTTCCAGAAAGGGAAACTCCTTCTGGACGTCCGGAACGCCTTGCGTACCAAGGGAATCATACTGGAAAATCTCTCTGTCCTCAGAGAAGTACATTTTGGCATACCACATGGCAGATCACCTCAAAATAGACAATCGTAATATAGAAATACAGACAGTCTTGACAAGGAGTGAAAAGTATGTTACCATACGATCACGGAAAGACTGTCAAAAGTAATTTACAGTTAGTCTAACACGGAGACTGCGGATTGTCAATGAAAAAGACGGTCACAAATCCGAAAAAGCACCTCGACAACTGAATACCCATCACCGGAGATGATACACGCCGGAGAAGTAACGCCAGGACGCCGCGGCAAAGCGGTCGAGCGTACCTAGGCAGCGAAAACGCCGTGCAGGTCAAACAAGGCCGCAGGGCAGGAACGGGTACGGTGCGTGGCAGAGAACAAAGAAAGGGGGAAGAAACATACATCGTTCCTACAAAAAGGAAAACCGCTGAACTGTTGCAGCAGTCCAGCGGCGCGCCGCGTTTCGG
>ERZ773133.3402-NODE-3402-length-12327-cov-14.422344_pt1 | contig 12327 bp, 8 predicted proteins | sample MGYA00580861_ERZ773133 | MGnify/ENA primary metagenome ERZ773133 (study PRJEB29015, sample SAMEA2737844) | human gut metagenome | biome: human gut; feature: human-associated habitat; material: faeces | place: China | collected 2012 ...
TTTATATACATACGCTTTAATTATACAATCATCATTCGTTTTCTTTCCTAAACATTTATAAATCTCTCTCGTTATTTTCCGAAAAGAATTTGTACCTTTGTCATTGGAACGTAGCATGCCGTTTTATGGTATGCGATTGTGCGTTTCCTCGGTGAACAGGAAATCGTAGCGGATTTTTTTTCAGACACCGGGAGACGCCTGTACTTCTATGACTTCTCATAGGGTACGGGCTGTCTGCCCGTGTCTGAAAGGTAGCCGCTACTACCTCCTGTTTGCGGGATTGTGACAGCTCCGTACTCTTTTATAATAAAAGGTACGGAACTAGTTGATATTATTAATCTAGTTCCGTTTTTTTATGTCAAATTGGCTCACAACAAAACAGATGTCTGAAAGACGCGACATCCAAGAAGCTATTTTAAAGAATTGGGCAAATCTTGGATATATTACGAGTTCCCGAATCAACGATCAGTTGTTTTTGGATGATGAGAGTTTGGATGCTTATCTGGAAGCTCACAAAAGACTTGGTTTAGAAGCAGGTTACCTTTCCAAAATCGTAGAAGAAAAGAAATTGGAACGTGACTTTATCATTTCCAAATACGATGATCTGCTATATGTATTGAGAACACAGAAGACTTGTAAACCTCTATATCAAATAATCATTCGTGAACTGGCAGCATTGATTCTTCACCCTGTTGCCCGCAATGTTTTCTATTCTATTTCTATAGGAGAATCAGTAGAGAAAGTGGCTGGTAGGCATCGAATTACCTATGAAAAGACATTGCAAATTTATAACTCTATACTTAAAGGATTAAAACTGAAGAAAGATATATTGGCTACTTATCGAAAACGTGCTATCAATGCCCGTTTTTTATCTTTGGCAGATAATAATAATAAGAATATAAATATTGAGCAGGAGGAGTGGATACTTCAATTACCCGTTTGTAAAGTAGCTGATACGCGGTTGGCTAATGTCTTGTATAATCAAGATGTTCGAACGGTAAAGGACTTATTGGAAATCGTATCGGGAAGAGGGTGGAAAAGCCTGTTGAGAATAGAAGGAGTAGGAAAAATCTCCTATTATCATTTATTGTCCAAGCTTCAGATGATAGGTGTTGTGGATGAAAGTTTGGACCGGATTCTTGCCGGACACTCTGTTGGTCGGTTTGAGAAGAGATGATAAATGATGGATAAAGCATAATGCAAAGAAATGGAATGTAAAAAGACTATTTTAAAGGAAGATAAGAATTTCGGCCTTTAAAATAGTCTTTTTATATCGTGTATGTATGAACATACTCTTTATCTTTCCGCCTCTATTGTATAAGTAAAACTGTCTGCCCGGTAGTATCCGATGTTGTATTCAATCGGCACTCCGTTCACATCATAAACAAATCTTTTCCTTATTAATATAGGATCGCTGGATTTTATTTCCAGTTTTTCTGCGATAAATTCCCCTGCAAGTCTCGCTGAAATCTCCTCCTTGCTGGTTTTTACCACTATGTTATATTGAGTTTCCAGCATTTCATATAATGGGCGTGTGTAGTCTTCTTCTCCAGTCAATGGAATGTTCGGATTGAAATAAGAGATAAAGTAGACAAACGGGTATTCCTTTTTTCCTCTGACGCGCTCCATTACTACGCAGCGGGCATCAGGGTTAGAACCTAAATTAAAGAATGTGCCGATTTCTTCAGTCGGACGTTTCAAACTGATATGTAGTTCGAAATTACGAATTTCGATACCTAACATCTTCATTTCCTGCGAGAAACTAAGCCAGTTCTTTACTCCGCCTACGATACCTTTCTTTACCACCTTCGTTCCGTATCCTTTCTTTCGTACTAGAAGTCCCTCAAATACGAGTTTGTTGATAGCTTGTCTTAATGTGTTCCTTGAAATGTGTAATTGTTCAGACAATTCGACTTCATTGGGAAATAGCTTCCCGTTTTTGTACTCTTCAGATTCTATGAGTCTTCTAAGTATCTCTTCTGCTTGAATATGAAGAGGTTTATCACTATTATGGTCTATTTTCATATCTATCCGGATTGGTTTATTTTCAGCAAATATAAGATTTATCAAAAAATAATCCAAGTTTTGTTTGGAATAAAAATAAAATCTATATATTTGCACAATCTAAAATATGTATGAACATATAAAATTAAAAACAACTATAATATGAGAAAAGCTAATTATGATAAATTTCCTTCTACGAAGTTGGCGGGGATGCTTGTTCAGGGTTGGGATGCTATCATTTCTGTGTTAAAAAAGCAAATGGATGCAAGAAAAGTGCTGGCAGTGGATTTATATACTGGAGTATATGAAGAAGAAGTGCTGGATGCTTTTTCAAAAGAATTCTCCGGAAAGGTGATGAATGTACGTGATTTGATGAAACCGGAACAAGGGATCCAAACTTTGACGGAACGCTTCATGACGGAAGATGTGTTGTTTGGCTATGTGACCAATTTGAAGCTGGAAGATTATTTTGATGCGGATAAATTGGCTGCTGCGCAAAAGCAAATTAGTGAAGCGGAGGATACTATTGTAATAATAGGTACGGGAGCTGCCATGGTGGCTCCGCAGGATGCGATGATTGTATATGCGGATATGGCACGTTGGGAAATTCAACAACGTTTCCGTCGGCATGAGGTAAAAGCTTTAGGGATAGACAATCGGAAAGATGCCGTTTCTTTGCAATACAAGAGAGGCTATTTCAATGATTGGAGAGTATGTGATAGGTATAAGGAAAGATTGTTTGACAGGGTAGAATTCTGGATTGACACCCATGTGGCCGGAACACCGAAGATGATTGATAAGGATACTTTCTTTAAAGGGGTAGAGGCAACGGTGAAAACACCGTTCCGGGTAGTTCCTTTCTTCGATCCGGCTCCCTGGGGTGGTCAATGGATGAAAGAAGTTTGCGACTTGGATCGTGAACGCGAAAATTTTGGCTGGTGCTTTGACTGTGTGCCCGAAGAAAACAGCCTCTATTTTGAGGTGAACGGAGTGCGCTTCGAACTTCCTTCGGTCGATTTGGTTTTGCTGAAAAGTAAAGAGTTGCTTGGTGAACCGGTGGAAGCACGCTTTGGAAAAGACTTCCCCATCCGTTTCGACTTTTTGGATACGATAGGTGGAGGTAATTTGAGTTTGCAGGTGCATCCTACCACTCAATTTATCCGTGATAGTTTCGGTATGTACTATACACAGGATGAAAGTTACTACATGGTAGATGCGGAAGAAGATGCCGTAGTTTATCTGGGAGTGAAAACGGGCGTTGATAAAGAAGCGATGATCGACGATTTGCGTAAGGCACAAAAAGGCGAATTGGTGTTCGACGCAGAAAAGTATGTCAACAAGATTCCGACAAAGAAACACGATCACTTCCTGATTCCGGGAGGAACGATTCATTGTTCCGGTGCGAATAGTATGGTACTTGAAATCAGTTCGACTCCGAACCTCTTTACTTTCAAACTATGGGACTGGCAACGTCTGGGACTGGATGGAAAACCACGCCCAATCAATGTGGAACGTGGTAAATGCGTAATCAACTGGAACCGGGATACGGAATATGTAAATGAACATCTTCGCAACCAGTTTAAAGAAGTGGCTTCCGGAGATGGGTGGATTGAGGAACGTACCGGATTGCATCCGAATGAATTTATCGAAACCCGCCGTCACCGTTTCTCGTCACCGGTGCTGCATCACACAAACGACAGTGTAAATGTGCTGAATCTGCTGGAGGGAGAAGAGGCCGTCGTTGAGAGTCCTACTCACGCCTTTGAACCTTTCGTGGTGCATTATGCGGAAACATTTATCATTCCTGCTTCTGTTGGCGAATATACAATCAAACCTTATGGAAAGTGTCGCGATAAGGAATGTGTCACTATCAAGGCATATGTCAGATTTTAGTACTTGAACTTTTAAACCTAAAATAGTATATGTATGAATATGATAAACGGGTAGTTTTGACTCTGGATGCAGGAGGAACAAATTTTGTATTTTCTGCCATTCAAGGGAATAATGAAATGATAAGTCCAATAGGGCTTCCGGCAGTTTCTGATAACTTAGACGAGTGCCTGGAAGTATTGGTGAAAGGATTTGATAGAGTGATAGCTGCTATACCAGTTCCCCCAGTTGCGATCAGTTTTGCTTTTCCGGGCCCTGCTGATTATGAGAATGGAATCATAGGAGATTTGCCCAATTTTCCTTCATTTAGAGGAGGTGTTGCATTAGGTCCTTTTTTGAAGCATAAATACGGAATTCCGGTTTTTATAGAAAATGATGGAAATCTGTTTGCTTACGGTGAAGCCTTATCGGGTGCATTGCCTATGATAAACAGGGAATTATCTTTAGCTGGTTGCAGCAGGGAATATAAAAATTTGATTGGTATAACATTGGGAACCGGATTCGGTGCAGGAGTTGTTATAAATAAAGTCTTGTTGACCGGAGATAATGGTTGTGGAGGGGACATCTGGCTTATGAGAAATAAGAAATATCCGGATATGCTTGCTGAAGAAAGTGTTAGCATACGCGCTGTGAGAAGAGTATACAGCGATTTGTCCGGACAAAGCTCTGCTTCATTAAGTCCAAAAGATATTTATGACATTGCTGAAGGTATAAAGGAAGGTGACAGTCATGCAGCAATCGCAAGTTTTAATGAACTTGGTATAATGGCAGGTGCTGCTATTGCTTCGGTACTGAATGTTGTGGATGGTCTGGTGGTTATAGGTGGAGGAGTCGCAGGAGCCTCAAAATATATATTACCAGCTCTGATAACAGAACTTAGGGCACAACTGACAACTTTTTCGGGAAATAAGTTTCCATGCGTTTCTATGCAAGTATATAATGGAGAAGATGAATCGGAGAGAGCTCGTTTCTTGAGTTTATCTGATAGTCAGGTTGTCATTCCTGGTACTCATTTGACTACTACCTATCATCAATTAAAACAGACCTTGGTGCTGTGCAGTAAAGAAGGTGCTAGCCGCTCTATTATGCGAGGTGCTTATGCCTATGCGCTACAAAAAATAGATTTAACGTAATATTCGTAAACTAAATATCATATGAAAACACTAAAAAAAATCATTTTCATTTCTATTGTATTAGGAATGATATCATCATTAATTATTTCGTGTAAGAGTGATGATAAGCAACAGACAGGGTTACTGACCTTAAGTATTTTGGAGGGGAAAATTAAGATTGGGGATTATGTTTCTGTAGAACTGTCATTGTCTCATCCTGATTTGATTTCAAAAATTGTGGTTAAGAAAAGTATCGAAGGAAAAGAAGTCAGTTCTTATTTAAAGGAACTGAATGTGAAGGAATTGAGCTTTCCATATACATTCACTGAGGAGATTATCGCCGGTGATGAAAATGGAATATTAGTGTACTCCTTTTATGGAATGGATGAGAATAATAGTGTGGTGGATGCCGCAGATCTGGTTTTAACAGTGGAGCTGGCGCAGATTCCGTTATTGCTAAAATATGACTGGGTATTGGCATCACAAACTATTAAAGGAGAAGATACAGCTACTCCCGATTTGAAAGATGATATACATCGGTTTAATTCAGACCTGACTTGGCAGGTTGATTGGGGATTCATATTCTCAAGTGCTGCTTTGGAAACATTAAACTCCTATTGTGCATGGCAGGTTACCATGGACGGCGCTACTGTCAAGACTCTATCTACCATTCACTATAATGTGTTTTCACCGTCCCAAGCTTTGATGACTCATTATAATGTATTACAGTTGTCGGATCGTAAAATGATATTGGAAAGTTATCAAGACCTTTCAGGGCTGGGGGATGGCTATTCTTCAAATGAAAGAGTGTTGGAAGTTTATACGCCAGTATCCAAAACTGAAGATTTTACTCCTTATCGGGGACAAAATCCGGATAACTATATTGTAGCGTCTTGTAATCCGGGATCTTATTAATAAACAATCTAATCATAAAAACACATGAATAATTTATTTAGGAGCATAACTTTATTGTTGTTGATGTTTATTCTGGGAAGTGTTAGTGCACAGAATCAAAGTTTGAACGTCAAGGGTACAGTTCGTGATGCAATGGGTGACCCCATTATCGGAGCTACTATTTTACAGCAAGGTTCAACTTATGGAACCATTTCTAATAAGGATGGAGAGTTTTCATTATCTGTTCCCGACAAATCAGTACTTGAGATTTCTTTTGTAGGATACCAAACAAAGATCGTTAAAGTTACCGCACAAAAGAGAGAATTTCACATAGTGCTGGAAGATGATATGCAAGTATTGGCTGATGTGGTAGTGGTAGGATATGGTGTGCAAAAGAAAAGTGATCTGACTTCGTCAATTTCTACTATTAAGTCAGAACAATTATCTTCCACTTCGATAACCTCTTTAGATCAGGGTATTCAGGGAAGAGCAGCCGGTGTGGCTGTTTTAAACACTTCGGGTCAGCCAGGTGCCGGAACTTCTATTCGAATCAGAGGTACCAGTTCTATTAATGGAAACAATGAACCTTTGTATGTGATTGATGGTGTTCCTGTGATTAGTGATGCAAATACATTCAGCACCGGGACTTTAAAGAATCCGGCTCTTAATCCTTTGACTAATATCAATCCCAATGATATTGAATCTATTGAAATTTTGAAAGATGCTTCTGCAACTTCCATATACGGTGCCCGTGGGGCGAATGGTGTGGTGCTGGTCACTACCAAACAAGGTAAGAATGGAAAGCCTAAAGTCTCTATCGGAGCTAAATACACATTGCAGCAGGTAACTAAAAAAATGGATATGCTGAATGCGGTCCAATTGGCCGAGTTGGGAAATGAGGCAACGGACAATGCTGGTGAAGAAAGAAATCCCGTTTTTGCTGGGTTGAATAATCTGTCCAAACTAAATACGGACTGGCAAGATGAGATATTCCGTACAGCACCTATGCAGAACTATGATATTTCAGTATCAGGTGGAAATGATAAAACTACTTATTTTGTTTCCGGTAATTTACTGTTGCAAGATGGTATAATTATTGGTTCAGATTTTGGAAAAGGAAGCTTTCGTATTAACCTGGGGCAGCAAATAAATAAATGGCTGAAGACTGGCGTTTCTGTAAATCTGAGTTATAGCCGTTCAAATGGTGTAGTAACGAACTCGGAAGGAGGATTTGCTTCTTCTATCACTTCTTGGGCGTTGGAAATGAATCCGGCTCTTCCCGTGAGAAATGAATCCGGAGATTACATTTATGAAAACAATTTGACTACAACTAATAATGTGGGTAATCCTGTGCAAGATGCCTATGAAGCGAAAAATAGAAATACTTCATTCCGGACATTGGCTAATGCTTATTTAGAATGGGTTCCAATTAAAAATCTAACCTTTAAGACTAGTATCGGTGTTGACTATTTCTATATAAAGGATCAGGCTTTTGCTCCCGGGGAGATTAAACGTGCAGAATCGAATGGTGGCTATGCCAGCATAGGAAATCGTGACGGTTACAACTGGGTATGGGAGAATACCGTCAACTATACAAACACTTTTGAGAAGCATACGATTAGCGCTTTGGCCGGTATGACAGCGCAAGCTTTTGTCTCGGAAAATTCGGCAGTTTCAACAGCTGATTTTACAGACGGATTTTTAGGATTCAACTCAATACAATCAGGAGCGTTGCGTCAAGCTGCAAGTTCGGGTATCTCCGAATGGCAGATGTTATCTTATTTGGCTCGTGTGAATTATAATTACGGTGGTCGTTATTTAATGAGTCTGACCGGTCGTATTGACGGATCTTCAAAATTTGGTAAGGGCAATAAATATGGCTTTTTCCCTTCAATCTCGGGTGCATGGAGAATTTCAGAAGAGAATTTCATGAAGCGGGCGCAAGCCATTTCAAATATGAAGTTGAGAGTAAGTTATGGTATTGTGGGCAATGAAGGAATTCCTCCATATAGTTCGCAAGGGCTGATGTATAACACAGAAGCGTATTTTGGCAATAGTGAAGTGGCAACCGGCGTGGTGCCTTATACATTGAGTAATCAAGACTTGAAGTGGGAAACAACTTCGCAGGTGAATCTTGGTTTTGACTTGGGTTTATTTAATAATCGTCTTACCTTAACTGCGGACTATTACCGAAAAAATACGCGCGACTTGCTGCTTGCTATGCCTGTGTCGTTTAATACCGGTTATGATACAGCCGTAAAGAATGTTGGCAGTCTGCGTAATGAGGGTTTTGAATTTGCTTTGGGTGCAGTACCTTTTGCCGGTAAATTCGGCTGGGATATGAATTTTACTCTCGGTTACAATAAGAATGAAATTACAGATTTAGCTGGAAGCCAGGAAAATCTTTCGGGGGCATCTATTTTGGGAGTAACCTATTGGACTAAAATAAATGAGGGTAAGCCTATCGGTACAATTTATGGATATAAAACTGATGGAATAGCACAATTGAGCGAAGACTTGTCTAAAATTCCATATTTCTCTGGAAAAACCTTGAAACATGGTGATCGTAAATATGTCAATAAGAATGGTGATAATGTGATTAATGAGGACGATTTATATGAGTTGGGAAATGCTAATCCGGATTTTACTTTCGGATTCAATAATACCTTTACTTATAACCTGCGCGATCATTCATCCATTGGGCTGACAGTCTATTTGCAAGGTGCGGTAGGTAATGAGATTGTGAACTTCAATAAGTTTTCATTGGAAAGTTTTGACGGACATAAAAATAATTCTGTGGCAGCATTGGAAAGATGGACTCCTGAGAATCCTACTAATAAATATCCTCGTGCCACGACTAAATCATCTGGTACTATTTTGTCCGATCATTATGTGGAAGACGGTTCATATCTCAGAATAAAAGATATCACGTTAAGTTATACTTTCCCCAAAAGCATCCTTCAGAAATTTTATTGTGAGGGACTTACAATCTTTGCCGGATTAAAGAATATTTATACGTTCACCAATTATTCCGGATATGATCCTGAGGTAAGTCGTTTTTCTAACGACAATCTTTCAATGGGAGCTGATTATGGTTCTTATCCGATGTCTAAATCGTATGAGTTTGGTTTAAGAATGAATTTTTAAAAAAGAATAGATTATGAAAAAATACATATTAAGCATTTTATTGAGTGGAGCATTCATGTTCACTGCTTGTTCGGATTTCCTCGACGAAGTGCCTAAAGGGAATATTACAAGTGAAGGATATTATAAAACAGCTCAGCATGCTATATCCGCCACCAATGCTATTTATGATTATTTGATTATCGGATATGCTCCGAATGGGTTATGGGATAAAAACTATGGTGGTACTTTCTACAATGATTATTGGGTTCTTCAGGATATGTTTGCTGATAATTCGGAAACTAATCAGACCAGCATTGACTACCAATCGGTGGAAAATATGCAAATAGACCAATATAATCAGCCTGTAGAATTGCTGTGGAGAGATTTTTATCAAACGATAAAATGTTGTAATGTCGTGATTGATAAAGTTCCATCTATTGATATGGATGTGACTTTAAGAAATCAGTTGGTGGCCGAAGCAAAATTCTTTAGAGCAATGATGTATTTTGATTTGATCCGGATGTTTGGTGATGTTCCTTTACGCGAACATAATGTTGAAAGTGCAGAGGAAGATGCAACTAGCCGGACCTCCAAAGAGACAATTTATGAATTGATCTTTTCGGATCTTAAGACTGCTGAAACCGATTTGAAGTACACTGAACGCTTTGGCGGAGGAAGACCTTATCCTGCATCTGCATCAGCTTTGTTAGCCAGGGTTTATCTAACTTATGCAGCAGAACATCATAGTCAGGAGCATTACCAGCTTGCTGTAGACAAGGCTAAATCTGTCATCCCGAATTTCCCTATGCTTGAAAACTACGGTGATTTATTTAAAGTGGCCAATCGTTTTAATACGGAAATAATCTGGGGAGTAAACTTTAGCGCAACGTTGAGTGAAGGTTGGAAAGGTGCACAGTTTTTGGTACGTTTATTGCCTGCCCTTGACGGAGTAAGCAATGCCCAAGGATGGGAAAATGCTACCGAAGATTTATGGAATAGCTTTGACCAGCAGAATGACCAGCGCCTGGATGTTACTTTGAAGAGAAGTTTTACTTATAGTGATGGTAGCATTAAGGATTTCGATAAGCCCTATGTTTTTAAGTATTGGGATAGTCAAGCCGAACCTAAAGGGAATAATACAGAGGCTATATTTCCGGCAATTCGTACAGCAGAGATGTATTTGATTATAGCCGAAGCTTTGAATGAAATAAATCAAGGAGCTAATGAGGAGGCGGTAATCGCAATTAATGCTGTAAGGAACCGTGCCGGACTGACCACGGCTGTACCTACTGACTATAAGGGATTTAAGAAGGCCGTATTGAATGAGTATCGTCATGAATTTGTGATGGAAGGACATCGTTGGTTTGATTTGACCAGGATGTGTACACCGCAAGAATTTGTGTCTATCATAAAGGCTGCCAAACCGGAATCTACTCCTAAAGAATACCATGTGAAATTTCCTATTCCTCAAAGAGAAATAGACCTGTCACAAAACATGATTACGCAGAATGAAGGCTATGGACAATAACCAAAAAGATAGAATTATGAATAAGTTTATCTATTTGTTGGCCTGTACATTATTTGTATCTTGCCAAAACAACAATAAGTCATCTGTAACACAGATGGAAGTCGAACTGGATTCAATGTGGTGTACACGGTTGATGCCTGGACTTGGCAGTGGAGTGACAGGAGGTGACGGTGCTATATCAATAGACTTGAAGGATGGACGGAATCTTTTTATGTGGGGTGACTCGTTTTTTGGAGATGTTGTCGATGATAAAAGGAGTAAAGACTCTAAATTTGTGATGGGTAACACTTTTACGATTATCAATGAGAAAGGAGAACTGGAGACCTTGTATAGTGGTGATTTGAAGAATCCTTCTGCATATATACTGGCAGAGCAGGATGGGGATTCACCCCGTTGGTATTGGCCTGGAGATGGATTTGTGAAAGATGGTATTCTTCATTTGTTCATGTCCAAGTTCAGGAAAGTGGGTGAGGGATCTTTTGGTTTTGAATATATGTGTTGTGACTATTTTCGTCTGGATGTGAAAACCATGAAGATCATTGATAAGATGAATATCCCTGCTGCCAATCAGAATGGTGTACACTATGGACATGCAGTGATGCCTTATCAAAATGCAATCTACATTTACGGAACAAAGTCGGACTCGACAGGAGCAAAGGCAGTTGTTCATGTGGCGAAGGCTGAATTGGTTGATAATAAGCTGGCGAACTTTGTGTATTGGGATGGGGCTAGCTGGCAGGCGGATGCTACTAAAACAGCGAAACTTGAAGGACTTCAGAAAAATATCTCTGAGCAATTCAATGTATTTAGTCTAAATGAAAAAATTGTGTTGGTTTCCCAAAATCGTTCGGGAAATGCCAAAGAAATTTATTCCTATATTGCCGACAGCCCTGAAGGTGCATTTAGTCATGAGAAATTGCTCTATACGGTCGATGAACCTAATTTTGAAAAAGACAGTATGATGACTTATAATACAATGGTACATCCTCAATACATGAAAAATGATAAAATATTGATGTGTTATAACGTTAATACCTATGATTTGAAGAAGGTATTTGAGAAGGCATCATTGTACCAGCCTCGTTTCTTCTGGGTACCCGTAGATCATATATTAAAGTGATAGTTATGGTAAAGAATAACTCTTATTTGAAAGCCATTCCCGTGCTTGCCGCTTTTTTTGTTATGGGATTCTGTGATATAGTCGGTATTTCATCCGACTATATGCAGAAGAGCTTTAATTGGTCTCCAACTATGACAGGTTTTGTTCCTTCAATGGTATTTATCTGGTTTCTATTTTTAGGGATTCCTGTTGGTAACAGAATGAGTAAATACGGACGGAAAAATACAGTACTCGCCAGTATGGCGGTAACAGTTGTTGGGATGTTTTTGCCATTGTTGGTCTACAGTAGTGTAACATGTGTTATTGCGTATGTTTTGCTAGGTATAGGGAACGCCATATTACAGATCTCTTTAAATCCGTTATTGAATAATGTTATTTCCAGCCCTCGGCTATTGACTAGCAGTCTGACGGCCGGACAGGTTATCAAGGCTGTCTCTTCGTTGGTAGGTCCTGAAATTGTATTATTTGCTACCCTGCATTTTGGTGATGATAAATGGTATTATTGTTTCCCCATTTTAGGCGCTATTACATTATTCTTTGCTTTATGGTTGACGTTTACTCCCATTCGGAGAGAGCAGGTGGAAGAGAGTAAAGTATCTGTTTCTGATTCTTTCAACCTGCTGAAAAATAGAACCATACTCATTCTTTTTTTG
>ERZ773133.3403-NODE-3403-length-12321-cov-9.083320_pt1 | contig 12321 bp, 9 predicted proteins | sample MGYA00580861_ERZ773133 | MGnify/ENA primary metagenome ERZ773133 (study PRJEB29015, sample SAMEA2737844) | human gut metagenome | biome: human gut; feature: human-associated habitat; material: faeces | place: China | collected 2012 ...
AAACGTATTCTCATTGCTGAAAATAACCTTATCATACGTAGATGTAACATCAAGAAGCTGCTTTACATATGTAGGATTTTTTTCTGCGGGATGAGGTTTAATTACCAAATATAAATTTTGTTTTCGTGCTAATTCAATTGAACGTTTAACTGCTTCAAGTAAAGAGCAATTAGCATTCAAAACAACATGAGTATCATTAGAGACTTGAAGTGGAAACAGAATATAAGCTCCTTTAATTGAGCTAGAATTAGATATGAGAATATGTGACTTAAAAAATCGCCTATAAAGCCGCTCAAACGGGTATTCTAGAGTACATCCTCCGTTTTTGAACAAATATCCCCACATATCCAATAAATAGTCTTTAGCTGCGATACTAAGCGGAGTATGTTTTGCCTGCTTTACGGTTGTCTGTGTCATTTTCTCATTGATATACCCCTGTTTCCAAGTCTTATAGTCATTAAAATTAACCGGAAAATATTTCAGCACACTAGGCTTCTGTTGGAGCAAAGATCGAGCATTTGTGCCATAAGGGTCAATAAAAATTTTGCCAGGCATATTAGCAATTTCAAAATAAAGTGTTTTTATATTCTTTTCAGATGCATAAGTTTGTAATGCGTGATCTATTACTCTATATCCATTCCACATAAATATATACGAAATCGGCATATTATTAAAAATATCAAAAAAAGATAGACAAGTATTGTAGATTTCTTCTATCTGCTTATCAGAAAAAATTCTCAGTCGTTTTTCTATATCTACAGAGAAATCCGTAGCGAAAAAATGAGTCGTATGCTTTTTTTCAATATAAAATGCTTTATTATCTCTAATAAGTTTCCTTGAAATATACATATATGATGAATATTTATCTGTTATATAAAAAACGCAATAGCCCATTTTATCAGCGGCCTTTTGAAACCTGAGATAGAAATTTGCCTCCGCTCTACACCATATATAAATAAGAATGATAGGTCTCATATTTAATCACCCACGTATTTTAGCCTTATATACCTAAAAAGGGAGTCCCAACACGACTCATCTAACAATGCTGCTACAAAATCCTAAACAAAATTCCTTTGATTAACATCCGCCTACTTCCAATCTTGCCACTAAATAGAGAATATCCTAAATCAATTCTCACGTTCTTTTGCAAGAAAAGTAACTTATCTATAGAATTCCCCCACGGTGTTTTTGAAAGATAAAACCAGTATAAAGGATCAAATTGACTGCAAATGTATTTCCATGGCTTAGGCCCAGCAAAATGTATTATTGCTTTATAGTCGGAAGGCACCCTCCCCTCAGGCAATGCTACAGGCATGAAATTATATTTACTACTCAAAAACAAGCATTCATTTTGAAAAAGATAGTTAAGCGCATCTTGATCAAAGAAAATTGCATCTTTAGGATATCGTTTAAAAAAATGCACAGATTCTGTAAGCATATCTACTTTACTTCTTATTCGTTTTAAGTTAAATAGTATAACACCTGCGTTAAAATATCTTCGGTTTAGAATATTCATTTTAAAAAAATGAAATCGATTTATAATTTTATACCTTGTGTCTTTCAAATCAAGCACTGCAGCTAAGGAGTAGCTATCCAGGTTTATATTCCATAATTCTGATAAATCCATATTAACTACAATATCGCTATCAAGATATAGAACTTTATCTAATAGTAATATCTCGGCTATTTTTAATCGGAAAAGTGTCCCTATAGAAAAACCTTTTATTTGGGTGCTTGATTTTATTTTTTTTGCTAAGTCAATGAAGTATGCTTCATTGACCTCATAAAAACGAATTTGCTGATGATAAGAAGAAACCATATTTTCTAATTTTCTTATACTCACTTTTTTAACTGAAGAGTCATGAATTAAATGAATCATTACATTATCTTTGGTATTTTCTAATATAGAAACTATTGCCGTCGCGGTATGTCTCAAATAGTCACCACTATCATGTACGCAAAATGTCACGTCAATCATATAATTTCCTCTTCTCTAACATACACCATTATAATATAACCCCAATCGACTAAAATATTTTAACAAAATTCTGTCAGGAAACATTTAAATGATAACATCATATTAGTTAAGAATGCGTTTATCCACTTTGTCCATTAGATATTTTTTGAAACCTTCTCTAAATGTTGAAATTGCAAATTTTTCAGCATTCTCTCTGCAGTCTTTTGCAGTAATATCCTGTGAAATCTCTTCAAAGGAAGAAACGGCATCTACAAGGTCCTGTACTTTTTGGTTAGAGAAGAAAATACCTGTCGGTTTTTCCATTTCTCCATAGCCCCTTACAGTTTCAAGAGAACCACCTTTGCCATAGGCAATAACCGGTGTACCGCAGGCCTGTGCTTCGACTGGAGTAATTCCAAAATCTTCTTCTGCAGCAAAAATGAAAGCTTTAGCACGCTGCATATAATCCTGAAGGACAGAATCAGGCTGATACCCCATAAGCTTCACGTTTGGGCCAGCCAGCTTCTTTATCTTATTAAAGTCCGGCCCCTGCCCAATAACAATTAATTGTTTATCAGGCATTTTTGAGAAGGCCTCAACAATGAGATCCATTTTTTTATAAGGTACCATCCTTGATGCAGTTAAGTAAAAATCTTCTTTTTTATCGCAGAAAGTAAATTTATCTACATCGACAGGTGGATATATGACTTCTGCTTCTCTGCGATAGCACTTCCATATACGTCTTGCGATAAAGTGCGAATTGGCAATGAAGTAATCAACGCCATTGCTGGTCCTGGTATCCCAAATCCGCATATAATGCATAATAATTCTGGCAACCTTGCTCTTCAGTCCATGAGTCAGTCCGGCTTCCCGTAAGTATTGATTTTGTAAATCCCATGCATACCGAACAGGAGAATGCACATATGAAATATGGATCTGGTCCGGTCCTGTCAGTACGCCCTTAGCCACGCAATGGGAGCTGGAAATAACTACGTCGTATCCGGATAAGTCAAGCTGCTCAATAGCAATTGGCATAAAGGGCAGATAGTTCCTATACTTTTTCCTTGCTCTAGGCAAATTCTGAATGAATGTGGTCGTTACTTTCTTATTTTTTATAAAATCTCTCTGACCTTCCGGAAGGAAATCCACTACTGCAAATAAATCCGCCTCCGGAAAGACATTCAGCATTTGTTCAAGTACTTTTTCAGCTCCGGCATAAGTTACAAGCCAGTCACAAACTATGGCTATCTTCATTATTTTTTCGTTCTCCCATATATATCATCGAAACGAACAATATCATCCTCTCCCAGGTATTTACCATTTTGCACCTCTATAATAGCCAACGGAATTTTACCTGGATTTTCTAATCGGTGCTTAACCCCAATCGGAATATAGATGCTTTCATTTTCCCGGAAAATGACGGTCTTGTCACCAAGCGTGCATTTACCGGTTCCGCTAATTACTGTCCAATGTTCACTTCTATGATAATGCAGCTGAAGACTAAGTTTACCACCCGGTTTTATTTCAATGCGTTTAACCTTGTACCCGGGACCTTCTGCTAAAATCGTATAACTTCCCCATGGACGATACATTGTCACATTTTCGGAAATTTCCTTCCGCCCCTGAGACTTGAGTTTTTCCACAAGATGTCTAACTTTCTGCGATTCACCTTTCTTTGCAACAAGGAGAACATCCGGTGTATCAACTACCATCAGATTTTGGAGCCCGATTCCACATATCAGCCTATTCCCACCTAAAATCATGGTGTTCTGGCAATCTTCAGACAAAATGTCTCCAACCAGGGCATCACCATTGCTGCTAGAAAGGACATCTGAAATGGAGTCAAAGCTTCCGATATCATTCCAATATATATTTCTCATCGGAAGTACATATATTTTATCTGATTTCTCAGCAACTGCATAATCTATGGAAATATCCGGCATATCTGCAAAAGAAGATTCTGTTTTTTCAAAACTTTCATCAGCCAGTCGAACAATATCAGGCGCGTATTTCTCCATTTCCCTTGTCATGCAGGTCATGGAAAAGACAAACATTCCTCCGTTCCAGAAATAGCCTCCTGCCTGCAAATACTTCTCTGCTGTATCATAATCAGGCTTTTCTTTGAAACTTTCTACAATATATCCATCACCATCGGAAGCACCGGCATGGATATAACCATACCCTGTCTCTGGACGAGTAGGTTCGATGCCTAAAGTAACGATTCTTCCTTTGGATGCCATTTGAATGGCCTTTTTCACTAAAATCTTAAATTTATCATCAGGATGAATCAAATGGTCAGACGGTGTCACAAAAAAGAGTTCATCATCAGAAGAATTTAATTTATCTCTACTATAGCTCATTGCCAAAGCAATAGCAGGCGCAGTATTCCGACCAACAGGCTCGCAAATAATATGAGCATCAGCCGCTCCTATGTCCTGCATTTCGGATTCCACATGAAATTTATACTTATCATTCGTCACAATAATGAAATCATCATAAGACACTACACCTTCAAATCTTTCCACTGTCTGCTGCAGCAAAGATTTACGTCCTGCAATATGGAGAAACTGCTTTGGAAAACAAGAACGGGAAAGCGGAAACAGTCGAGTACCGCTTCCCCCTGCTAAAATAATGACCTTCATTATATGACTCCTTTGTATGATTAATCATAAGATTTGTTATTTTGATTATCTGATGCTTAGTTCATATCTTACAGCATTCTAGTACGCCCCTTTATGGTTCAATACCACTGCCACGGTTCTCCACAGCAGCACCATATCCAGCCATACGGACCAGTTGTGGACATACCAGCTGTCCATCTGAACCCTTTCCGGATAATCGATATCGCTACGGCCGCTGGTCTGCCACATGCCGGTGATGCCGGGAAGGACGGAGTAGTATTCTTTGATATATTTCCCATATCTTGGCACCTCTGCCTGCACGATCGGCCGAGGTCCTACAAGGCTCATTTCCCCTTTCAGCACGTTCCAGAGCTGGGGCAGTTCGTCGAGGCTGGTTTTTCTGAGGAAGGCGCCGCTCTTAGTAATGCGGGGATCATTCTTCAGCTTGAACTCCTTATCCCATTCCGCCTTGGCTTCCGGGTCGGTGGCCAGGAGGTGTTCCAGCACTTCCTTCGAGTTCACGCACATGGAGCGGAATTTATAGCAGTTGAATTCCTTCCCGTTTCTTCCTACCCGTCTATGCTTGAAGATGACGGGCCCCGGGGAGTCGTGGTAGACCCAGAAGGCGATGGCAAGGAGAATCGGTGAAATGAGGAGGCCGCCGCAGATGGTGGCAACGATATCAAAGAGACGCTTCAGCATCTGATTCCAGGGGCTGGCCAGGTTGTTCCGGATGTGGAGGACCATGATTTTCGCATCGAAGAAGGATTCAGCGGTGACATTGGACATGGGGACGGCCACCAGGTTTGGAATGACGTCTACCTGCTTCACCAGAGACTGGGCGCGGTAAATCAGGCTGGACAGGTCGTCCTGGGGAAGACCGGGCGCTGCAATCAGTACGGTGTGGACGCCGGTTTCCTGTATCACTTCTTCCATATTTCCAAAGCCCCCCAGCACGGGGAAGCCATGGAGCATTATATCCACAGGATGGCGGTCTTCCAGGAACCCCACCACCCGGTATCGCATGCCGGAGTCGTGAAGAATCTGCCGCACCACCAGCTCCGCCGTCTGCCCGGCGCCTACGATGAGCACGGGAATCTGGAAGGCCTTCACCTTCTTCATGGCTTTGCTGAGGATGACCCGGACAATGGCAAGGAGTACAAAGGCTATGACCAGATAGGCCAGGACAAAGAACCGGGACACCTGCCCCGATACTTGGGCAAAGAACATGAGGATAATGGAAAGCACAGCCCCTTCCAGGCACGCAAAGAAAAGGCGCTCCACCATGCGGTAGATGAGCATGCGCCTTCCGTAAAGTCCGCTATAGAAAATAAAAAACATAAATACCATAGGCAGCCAGAGGAAAAGGTAGAGCAGAGAGACATGGAAAACACTGTATGTCATGATGCAGTTCCGAAGGAAAACCGATAACATACCGGTCACCACCAAAGCTGCATAATCCCCCAGAGCAAAAATAAGAGACGGTAAAAGTCTCCCGCCTGCGTCCTGCCTTGCTGCCTGTGTATAGTTACGATTCATAAATCCCCCGGGAAGTTCAGATAAATCCTTTTGTTTTATATGTGTGTTATTTAATTATACAATCCGCCGTTATTTAATTATTATAGCACAGATGAGGGAGTGGAAGAATAGAGATAATTAGACGACAGATGATAGATGATAGACGATAGACGATAAACGACAGATTGGCTGTGTGCCGGGAAACGTACCTCCCACTTATGGCGGGCAGCATGGTGCCAGGGAGATTTCTCGACTCCGCTTCGCTCCGCTCGAAATGACAGGGAGGAAGAGATTTGAGATTTGAGATTTGAGATTTGAGGTTTGAGGTTTGAGGGCTGAGATTTGAGTTCTGAGATGAGTGGTGAGCGCTACCTTCACTTCTGTTTCCCTCCCATTCCTCAATTCTCTTTCCTTCTCTTATCTCGATTTTCCCTCCTCAAATCTCTTTCCTCAATTCTTCCCCTCTCAATTCTCAAACCTCTTTCCTCAAATCTCTTACTTCCCTATTCTCTTCCCTATCTTCACAATCATAGTACCAAGCATTCTGAGGATTTCGTCACAAAGTGATAAGGCCGTCTGAGCATCGTCAGGACTCACATAATGCAAATCTTCAGAAATAAGAATCTGTGTTTCTACTTCCGCAGCAGACCCTTTGGAAATTCGTAAAAAATGGATAAACTCCCGATCAGAGCCTCTGCCAAACCCTTCGGCTATATTTGATGGAATGGAAATAACTGCCCTCCTTATTTGGTTTGTCAGGCCAAATACTTCATCACGAGGAAATCGACTTGTCAGACGATAGATAATACGTGCCAATTCCATCGACTTCTGCCAGACAATCAAATCCTTGTAATCAGTCATTTTCTCCACCATCCTCAAATCTCAAATCTCAATTCTCAAATCTCTTTCCTGCCAGCTTCAGCGCGCTATCAATCACCGCATCCATATCATAATACTTATATTCGCCCAGACGTCCTCCAAAGATAACTTTATATTCCTTATCTGCCAATGCTTTATATTCCTTATAAAGTTTGCTATTCTTTTCATCATTGACTGGATAATATGGTTCGTCTCCCACTTTCCATTCGGAGGAGTATTCCCGGCTGATAACTGTTTTGGGCAGATCATTGCCATTAGCGTCCTTGCCAAATTCAAACCATTTATGTTCGATAATACGGGTCCACGGTGTTTCTCTGTCTGTATAGTTAACTGCGGCATTGCCCTGGAAGTTTGGCTTATCCAGCACTTCGGTTTCAAAGCGGACACTTCTGTATTCCAACGGTCCCAGATTATAATTGAAGTAGGCATCTATCGGCCCGGTGTAAACCACCTTATCAGCCAGCTTATCCAGTTCTTCCTTGCTTTCCAAATAATCGCAATTAAGCTTTACTGCGATTCCCTTAAGCATATTGGCGACCATATTGGTATATCCGCCCACAGGAATCCCCTGATACAGAGCGTTAAAATAGTTGTTATCAAACGTCAGACGAACTGGGAGACGCTTGATAATAAACGCCGGAAGTTCGGTACAGGGACGCCCCCACTGCTTCTCCGTATATCCTTTAATCAGTTTTTCATAAATATCAGTTCCTACCAGGGAAATAGCCTGTTCTTCCAGATTCTGAGGGTTTATGATTCCAGCAACTTTTCTCTGCTCTTCAATCTTCGCTGTGGCTTCTTCTGGCGTTACCACACCCCACATCTTATTAAACGTATACATATTGAAAGGAAGGGAATACAGTTCTCCATGATAATTGGCTATCGGCGAGTTAGTGAATCGATTGAATTCTGCGAACTGATTTACATAATTCCATACTGTTCTATTGTTGGTATGAAAAATATGGGCACCATATTTATGCACATGGATTCCTTCCACATCTTCTGTATATACATTACCGGCAATATGAGGCCGTTTGTCTACCACAAGAACGGTTTTCCCAGCTTTTACTGCTTCATGGGCAAATACAGCTCCAAAGAGTCCTGCTCCAACAACCAGATAATCGTATTTCACGGGTTATATCCTTTCTATGTACAACATTATTTCTACTACTATTTCTTATATCCTTCTGGATTCTTAGACTGCCAGTTCCATGTATCCCTGCACATGTCTTCCAGTGTTCGTTCCGCATGCCAGCCAAGTACATTCTGTGCCTTGGTTGAATCAGCCCAGAATTTCGGAAGATCTCCCGCTCTGCGCGGTCCGATTTCGTACTTCACTTTAACCCCGGTAGCCTTTTCAAATGCATGAATGATATCGAGAACGCTGTAAGGAGTGCCTGTTCCCAGATTAAATACTTCAACCCCCTTGTGGCTAGCTGCATATTCTACTGCCTTTACATGGCCATTTGCCAGGTCCATCACATGAATATAGTCGCGAAGGCAGGTTCCATCTGGTGTGGGATAGTCCCCTCCAAACACCGTGAGATGGTCTCTTCTTCCCACCGCCACCTGGGCAATAAAGGGCATCAGATTGTTGGGAATCCCCTGTGGATCTTCACCAATCAATCCACTCTCATGGGCCCCAATCGGATTAAAGTAGCGAAGAAGAATGACAGAAAGCTCAGGATTGGCTTTTGCCGCATCTTCCAGAATCTGTTCCATCATCACCTTAGTCCACCCATACGGGTTGGAACAGCGTCCTCGATGCATGGTTTCCACATAAGGCGGCTCATTTTCTTCTCCATACACCGTGGCTGAAGAGGAGAAAACAAACTGATTAACGCCTGCTTCTTCCATACACTCCAAAAGTGTCAGAGTGGTATCTATGTTATTACGGTAATACTTCAAAGGAAGACGAACGGATTCTCCCACTGCCTTAAGTCCGGCAAAATGAATGACACAATCAATGTGATTTTCAGAAAAGATATAACGCATCTTTTCTTTATTCTTGACATCGGCTTCATAGGAAATTACTCGTTTTCCTGTAATCTTTTCTATTCTGTGGACAGCTTCCGGGCTGCTGTTGCTGTAATCATCCACAATCACTACCTGATAACCGGCATTCAGCAGTTCCACTGCCGTATGTGAACCAATATATCCGGCACCGCCGGCAAGTAATACATTCATTATACTATGCTCCTTTTTAATCTCTGTACATTATACACTACCGGATGAGTAATAAACTCCCCATCAATAGGCACCACGACTTTGAATCACAGCTGCCACTGTACGCCACAGAAGCACCAGGTCAAGCCATACACTCCAGTTATGAACGTACCACATATCCATGGCCACGCGCTCAGGATATGTGGTATCACTTCGACCACTCACCTGCCAGAGGCCCGTGATTCCAGGGAGTACCATGTAGTATTCTTTAATATACTGTTCATACCTAGGCACTTCTTTCTGTACAATCGGACGGGGACCTACCAGAGACATTTCCCCCTTCAGTACATTGAGAAGCTGCGGAAGTTCATCCAGACTGGTCTTTCGAAGAAAAGCACCACTTTTCGTAATACGTGGATCATTTTTCAGTTTAAAATCCCGTTCCCATTCTTCTTTTGCCTTTGGATCTGTGGCCAGAAGTTTTTCCAGTCGTTCTTTCGAATCTACGACCATAGAGCGGAATTTGTAGCAGTCGAATTCTTTTCCATCCTTGCCCACCCGACGCTGTTTATAGATTGCCGGTCCTTGCGAATCCGTTTTTATCCATACACAAATTCCAAGAAATAATGGGAGCAGGAATAAACCTCCACTAAGCGTCAGAACAACATCAAATATCCGCTTAATAATCTGATTCAGTCGAAACGCCAGATTATTTTTAATATTTAAGAGCATAATCCGGGTATCAAAGAAAGATTCAACTTCGACATTTGACATGGGTACGCCTACCAGATTTGGAACTACGCTTACATAGGGAACCAGTGTCTGCGCACGATAGAGGAGATGATTCAGCTGGTCCTGTGGCAGTCCTGGTGCCGCGATGATTACATCCTGAATTCCGGTTTCAGCAATTACCTTTTCCAGATCGTTAAACCCTCCAAGGATCGGATATGTTTGGGCATAGTGGGAAGATGGCTCAAAATCCTCAAGAAATCCGCCTACCCGATAGTTGATGAATACATTACTTTTCCCTTCATCAATCGCTGCATCGGCTGTCTTTCCGGCACCTACTACCAGAACAGGAATCTGAAGTCCAGGCATCTTACGGATGCATAAGGCGGTAATATATTTTTCAATTACCAGGAACAGGTAGACGATGACCGCAAAAAGCCCTACATACAGACGGGATACCTGGCCGGAAACCTGGGTAAGGAACATGAGGATGATGGAAAAAGCAATTCCCCCCAGGCAGGCTTTAAACAGTTTTTCCAACATCTGTGCACTGGTATAATGTTTGGAATATATTCCGGCAAATGCCAGCGCCAGAAGGAATACAGCAGGTGTCACTATATAGATGTATATGGCGTTTACCTGAAATATATTGCCCATCAGGAAATTTCTGATATGGAAGGCTATCCATTCAGCCAATAAAATTCCCACATAATCTCCGCAAAGATATATGGCTTTGCTTATAAGACGAATCAGAGAAGCACTGCGAGGCTTCTTTTTCTGTTTTCTTCCTGCATGGTTAATCCACTGCTGCATTCTTTTCTCCATTGTTAGCTAGATATACAAATTTCGATATTCTCGTTATAGTCAAATAGGTATCCCCTTTCTTTAAATTGGAGATACCTATTTCAGTTCGTATTGCTTTCCAGCATATGGTCGAGTATCTGGACGATTTCGAGTGCGCTGTCCTTTTTATCATTGCCACAGGCAAGTGCCATTTGCTTGAGCTTATCTTCATTTTTTAGCAGACCGTCGACTGTGTCCGCCAGTTCATTTTTCCTAATCCAGACAGCACATCCCTGTTCTTCCAGGTGCTGTGCATTGGCCCGTTCCTGTCCGGGAAGTGCGTTCACAAGAACCATGGGCAGGTTCATGGTCAGAGCTTCTGTGCAGGTAAGGGCACCAGGTTTGGTGACGATGAGTTCACTCTTGCTCATCATTTCTGCCACTTTATTGGTATAGCTGTGGAGATCCACCGGGTGCCGGAGGCTTGACCGGATGGATGCCACTTCTTCATACAGATTGATGTTCTGACCAGTGGCAATAATAAACTGGCTCACGGAATCAATCTTGTCCAGACGTAGAAGAGTATCTGTAATATTTCCGAGTCCCAGGCCCCCACCCATGATGAGTACTGTTCCTTTTTCCTTTGGACTTGGATTTTTCAGTTCTTCATAGAAGGATTTGCGAACTGGGATTCCCGTGGTGTGAATAATATTTCTCGGCACATTATGGGCTTCCAGTTTACGCGCCAAATCCCCGGAAGGGACGCAGTACACATCCAGATGTTTGTACACCCAGAGCTGATGAATATCAAAGTCGGTAATGACTCCGAGAAGAGGGGTATTAATGTCCCCTTCCTTCTTCAGCAGATTGGCTGCACAGGCCGGAAATGGATGGGTAAACAACAGGGCATCCGGTTTCAAGACGGTAATCAGCCTCTTCATCCGCTTTCGGAAACTCCAGGAAAGAAGACTCTGAAACGTTACTCCTAAATGCCTGTTCTGTGAATTGCTATATAGACTATCGTACATTTCAGGGAATATACGAATCATTTTCAGGTAAGATTCTTTTAAGACGTGATCAATGGAAAGAACATCCCTGGACAGAAAATCCAACACGCGAACCGCATCATCGGGATGAACCTGTTTGATGGTCTCCGCAATAGCCCGAGCCGCCTGAGAATGCCCCTCTCCAATAGAAACCGGCATGATGAAAAATTTACGTTTCTTCTGCATTTTTCTCCTCATATATATTTTTATATATTTTAGCATAAAAGTAAGACTCTGTGCAGGAGAAGATGAGCGGAGTTCAAGGTCGGTGCAAATTCTTAAAAAATTTGCAGGTCGGCAAGAATTTATACTCTAAAAATTGTCGTGCTGCCATTTATCAAGCTTTTTAGCAGACCGGGCTTCCTTTTGTAAAAATCAAGGATTTGAAGCCAGAAATGGCAAACCATTGTCATTTCTCTGCAAGCCTTCGGCTCGGGACAGCAAAATCTTCCATTGGAAGATTTCGAGGAAAAAATTCTGCGAATAGCTTTTTATAAATTCCCCTCATCATCTCCCAAAACATTTCATTTTGTTCAGTTCCTGAATAAGATTGATCTTAGCATTTATTTGGTTCTTCACGCTTTTTTGTGGGATAAAAATAATAACATATAAAATTGGCATT
>ERZ773133.3404-NODE-3404-length-12320-cov-5.523196_pt1 | contig 12320 bp, 10 predicted proteins | sample MGYA00580861_ERZ773133 | MGnify/ENA primary metagenome ERZ773133 (study PRJEB29015, sample SAMEA2737844) | human gut metagenome | biome: human gut; feature: human-associated habitat; material: faeces | place: China | collected 2012 ...
TTTAAGAAGATAATTTCAAGAAATAGTATCTACTCAGATAATTCTTCAATAACCTTCATTTAGTAATTAAACTTTATAAATTTCTTTTGTGCGAAAGTGCATTATTGTGGAACATTTTGATATAATAAACAATTTTCCATTACACAAAAAACTCTACAGGAAATTTTTTCAAATCTCCCGTAGAGTTTTTATTTAACTTTTTATCAACTTAAGTTTTTATTCATTTAAATTCTTATTTAACTTTTTTACTTTAGCTGAATATGAGCCGCACACTTTTGATCCAGTTACTTTCTTAAACTTAATAGAATTTTTCTTCTTACCAGCTTTGTTTGAAATAATCTTGGACTTGCCTGATTTGTATATTTTTTACCAATCGATTTCCGCCATGGCATCATCTACACCTTCAGCATAATCCTCATCATTGTCATATCGGTCGTAATCATAGTCTCCATCATCATAAATATCATCATAGCCATCATCATAGGCATCTTCACTTGAATCATATTGTATACGTTTATGGTATTTGTAAACCTTGTTGTCGCTGGTAGTTTCCTGAGTATAGTCCGAATCATCGTCATACTCATTGTCATCACTATTGTAGTTGTTGTAATTGTTGTAATCATTGTTACTATGGGATCCATCTGTGTTATCTGAATACGCACTAGTTGTGGTTGTGACTGTTCCTGAGTGATATGTATCACTATAATCATTGTCATCACTAATCAAATGCCATCTGCAATAATTTGTTCCTTCAACTACCTTTTCGGTACATCCTTCTTCAATACATTTTGGTTCAAAATATCCTATAATTTTATCTCTTTGAGCAATAGTGAATAATGCAAGGATAATAACAGTTATTATAGTTGCTTTCATATACTTGTTCATTTTTTTCATAACGGTACCTCCTGAAATTGAGTTTTTCATAAGTAACTAATTGGCTTCTATGCTGAAATTTTCATTGTTTCAGTTAAATCTATTTTTTCCATTTCTTCTAAATTTTCCTTACAAATATCTGCCATGTTCTGACAATCAATGTACATTGTCATATTGTAAAGTAAATCCAGCTCGTGTTCTTTCTGCTTCTGCAGCTGCTTAAGATTTCTTAAATCCTTGTATACTTTATAGCCCTCTGTCACGTTATATTTACTACCCTCTATGTAATCTGTTTCATCTGCTATCTGGTCTGCAGATTCATGTAAGAGAGTTGGTTCTGCTGTATCTTCCGCTGAATTCATTTGTTCATTCGGAGTTACATCTGTTATCTCTTCTACTAAATTCATTTGTTCATTTGAGGTTGCTTCTTCTGTCTCTTCTACCGGTGAAATTAAATAAAAATGAGATTTCTTTCCTACTGAGGTTCTTGAATTAGCATCTTTCAAAGTAAATATCTCTGCCTCTTCCCGTCCTGATGCAACGACAAGCTGGTCCGATTTATTTGTTCGATAATAATTACCACTGTAGTCCATTATGTAAAAAAAACTGTTTGTTTCAATCATAATAAAACCTCCTAACCCAATGTAGTTTAGAATGTAAAAGTTAAGATGTGCCGCTAGAAATGTGTGAATTTACATTCTTGCTGGGGAATTTTCCCTGTTTTGTTGTAGTTGTTTTTTCCTTGTTATTCAATCTAGGACAAAGTTAATTCTAGTCAAAATCATAATCGTCTGCTTCTAACCCGGCTTCTTCCAATGCCTCTGCTCTTTCATCAGAATCCATAAACTCTAACTCATCAGCATCAAGTCCTGCCAGCATAGCATCAGTCTCAAAATCATCATTTGCGTCATCTTCAAAGTCTCCAGCATCTCCAAATAATGCCTCATGCTCTTTCCTGCTGGAACAAATCATCTCTTGTGCAAACATCATTTCTGTACCATCTATTTCACCATCACCATTTAAATCCATCCAATTTCTCATCACTATACCTCCTCGCTTCTATTATTCTCTTTAAGATATGTTTATTTATTTTTATCTGTTTTTTCTTCTATCCAATGCTCTTATTGTTCCTTCTAACTTTATAGAATCTTCCACTGTCCATTTCTTTCCCGAGCCAATACATGCTCCCATTGCACTTCCATATATTGCTGCTCTGTTTGTTTTCTTATTTTTGTTAAAAGCATTGCCTGCTCCTAAAGCTGCTCCAACAATTGCATCTTTATCTCCGAATAATCCCATAAGTACCACCTTTCCGTTCCTTAAGAACTAAATCTTTTTTTTTTTTACTCTGGTTTATTTACTCTGCTTGAATGAAAAACTAAAACTCGACTGAAAGTTCGTCTAATAATCAAAATTTTAAATTTGGTACAATAATCCACTTTTAAATAGGTACCTACAAATCATTTTTGTGCTATAATTAAGGCATTCCAGATAGCAGATATATATTTTTTTGCATGATTAAAAGACGGCTAGCTACTTGTTGTGCAAAAGTAAACGCGACCCGCCTATTTAATACATTACGACAAATCGATTACTATCTGCAGTTTGATCTAATTACTTTCTAACGAATAAATCTGGCTTTAAGTGCACTTCATCGGGTGGGATGAGGTGCATTTTTAATAATGACATTAATGCCATCATATCTTCATCTTCTTCTGATATAAGTTCATAAGGACTTTTGTTTTCTAATCCTGAGCGCTTTACACTATTGATGTGATTCATAAGAAGTGTTATATCTTCCTGCGTGTACGGATTTAAACTCTTTCCTTTTGGAATTGCATAACGGATAAATTCGTGATTCTTTTCCAGGCAACCTTTCTGCCATGATGCCATTGGATCACAATAATAAATACTAGTTCTATAGGTTAATTCATCTGTTAATTCCAACTGGTCTACCTTTTTAAACTCACTCCCATTATCTGTAAGAATTACCGGAAACAATCTTCGAAACACATCTGTTCCTAATCCCACTTCAAGAAAATCAAATACTCTCTTTACTGACTCTGCTTTTCCATCAGGCATTAGAAATAAAAGCATTAGATTATTGTGTCTAAAAATCATTGTTAATAACCTTTTTCCTGATTCCCTTACGCCTCTCACAGTGTCCATCTCAACAACTTCATCTTCTGAAAACCTGATTTTCATTGCATATTCAAAATCTTCATAAGTTCTGCACTGTCTGAACTCCATTTTATGAAAGCCATTAATGTCGTTATACTTTTTCTTTCTTGGTTTATATCCTGTTTTCCTTCTGAGATCTACATTTCTTATTGTAAGTTGTCCTTCATCAATGTAATTATAGAGCGTCCTTAAACATATGGGCATTTCCTCTTTGTGCTCAGCATAGATATGTGTCAATGTTTGCCCCTTTTTCACAAGTTTAGTAACAAGTTCATCTAATTCTTCTTTCTGTTTTTCTGTTATTCTTACACCCTGTCTGCTTTCTGATCTGCGTCTGGTCACAGCTGCTTCTGCAAACTTTGCACTGTAAATATATTTATCCTTATTACAGAGTTTTTTATGTGGGCAGTTATTACAAACATATGGTGGTGTATCAAACTTATGGCAGGCAACTGACTCATATCTTTCGCATGTTTTTGTACAATCGAAGCCTCTACATATTCGACATCTTGTATGACAATCTTTTTCATCACATCCACATAAATTTCTAACCGCACACGTTCTAGCCCATTTACAGTCTTTTCCGTTTGGATAGTTACCTTTAATAAAAGTTCTGTTTTCTTTAACCTCATGAGCAATAGTAGAAGGATGTCTTCCAGTACGTTTTGCAATCTTCTTAAAAGACTCTTTTGAACATATTCCTGTCTCTATTGCTATGCGATCAGATAAATCCATTTGTCCGCTTACATAATACTTTCTCATATCTGCTCCTTTCTCAGCAGATAATAATCGATAATTCGACTATATCATACTTTTAGAAAGAAGTCTGAGAAGAAGTAAACTAGACCTTTTGTAGCTATTTTCAGTTGTCAAAGTACGGGTTTAGTTTTTCAATCAAGCGTTTATTTACTCTCATTCTAGCAAATAGGTTGTCCTATAAATGGGACTTATGGCAGAAAAGTATTGAAATTTAATTGCAATTTAAACTGCTAGTTTTTCCATGCTACTACTTTTGCAAACTAGCAGTTACCTTTGCAACCAATTTTTATATTTATTCGAAACTACAAGGTTCTATCTACCATATTTTAGTAGAAATTATAAATCATTCAAACCAAATGTGATATATGTGGTCGTCCTTAATCTACATATTAGTAGAAATTATTAACTCAATCTTATTATATATATATAACGTTATGTCAATTTATTTTTATAATTACTTCTACCACTCATCACTTTCATCGTAATCCGAATCCCAATCTTCTTCCATCAGCTCTTCACTTTCATCATCTTTTTCATCGTCGTCATCATCAAATTCACTATCCATATCCTCATCAAATTCATCATCCTCATCCTGGTAGTCATCTTCATCATCCATTAATAACCCCAGTTCCATTGCTCTTTCCCAAGTATTTAATTTTCCGTCTCTGTTAAAGTCAAACATCTTATCTAAAGGTCCATCCGCTTTTCCGTTCCAAAATCCCATAATTTGCCTCCTTTATAGCTGCAATTTTTTTCTTTTTCCTTTTATGCTTCTATTTTCTCATATTCACTGTCCCTTTTTCAGGACTCGATTCCGTTATTTTTTACTTTATCGAACTATAAAATAGAATCTTTTTCATTTTGTTTTTTATTAAATTACACCATTATATTCTCTTTTTTTATATGTAATACTTGGGAACAGCGTAAGTTAGGAGAAGTGTTTAAAGAATACTCTGAAAAGAACCATACGGAGCTGCCGGCTCTTACTATTATTCGGGGTGGAGGAACAGTTAAAAGAGAAGAATCTGACCGGAATTTAATGTATGATGAATCTAATTTGTCTAATTATAAAATGGTGCGGAAAGATGACTTCATAGTGCATCTTCGTTCCTTTGAAGGAGGACTTGAAAAATCATTGTTAGATGGCATTATAAGCCCTGCATATCATACATTTCATAGTGATGTAGCAGATTCAAGATTCTATTATCCATACTTTCGTTCTCATGAATTTATAAAGCATAAATTAGTACCACATGTATATGGGATAAGAGATGGAAGAAGTATAGATATTGCTGGAATGAAGACTATTGAAATTCCGTATACATCAATAGAAGAACAGAGAAAAATAGGAGACTATTTGGAGTCTCTTGACCACCTTATCACCCTTCATCAGCGTAAGTATTTTATAATATATAATAAATTAATAACTTGGGAAAAGGAGGACTTACAAATGAACACAACGACAGTCAGTAGTGACACTTTATTCTGTGATTACTACAAAAAATGGATTACTGTTTACAAGGAAGGTGCTATAAGACCTATAACAATGAACAAATATAAGATGGCACATCAATGGTTGGTAAAATTAATTCCGACTCTTACTGTTGGGGATATTGACAGAATATCTTATCAGCAACTTCTAAACGATTATGCACAAAACCATGAACGACAAACAACTATGGATTTTCATCATCATATTAAATGTGCAATATTAGATGCTGTTGATGAGGGTTTAATTTCCCGCGACCCTACAAGGAAAGCTATCATTAAAGGCAAAGAACCTAGAGCAAAAAAGCAAAAGTATCTTAACCAATTTGAACTACATAAGTTAATTGAGTCTTTAGATTTATCACAGAATATAAATTGGGATTGGTTTATACTTTTAGTAGCTAAGACAGGAATGAGATTTTCAGAAGCATTAGCATTAACCCCTAAAGATTTTGACTTATCTCATCAAATGTTAACTGTTTCTAAGACATGGAATTACAAAGGTAACGGTGGTTTTCTTCCTACAAAAAATCTTTCTTCTATGAGAAAAATCCAACTTGATTGGCAGACAGTAATGCAGTTTTCTTCACTTATAAAAGATTTACCTGAAAACGAACCAATTTTCGTTAAAGAAAAAGTATACAACTCTACGCTAAATGATATTTTAGCAAGACATTGTATTAGTACCGGTATTCCAGTAATTTCAATTCACGGATTACGACATACGCATGCATCACTTTTGCTATTTGCCGGAGTTTCAATTGCCAGTGTTGCAAGGAGATTAGGACACGCTAGTATGACTACAACTCAAAAAACATATCTCCATATTATACAGGAACTTGAAAGTAAGGATATTGATATTATTATGAGGTCATTATCTAACCTTTCTTAAATAAAATATGCACGCCGATTTTAATAAATAAAAGCTTGGAAACTCAAAAAATTCCAAGCTTTTACTTTCTTGATAATTATATTATTCATTAATCAATGGGCTTATTTCTTCCATTAAATCATTTTTAAACTCTTCTACCATAGTTTTTCTAAACTTGTATTTTGGCATAGGTTCTTCTGATTCTTCTTTATAAGTTTTATAATCCGTTTTTTCTTTTAGGACGTTTTCGTTTGCAAGCATTCCATCTCTATAATTATATGCTTCAAACTTAACATCCTCATCTTCTAAATACCATTTTTGAGCAAATTCCCTTATAGCATCATCGATAATTTTATACTTCATCTGATTAAATATAACGGATATGTCCTGACCTATATACTTTTCCTTATCATTTTCGATATCTTCAATAATTATCTTTAGTAGCTCACTTATTTGTGGATTAACCTTATAATAATCATCGATAATACCTCTTAATACATTAATATTATATTCAAAATCAGATTCTTTAAAATCATCTTTTGTCTGGTCTAAAGACTCAACAACTCCTTGAAGCAATTCAATAATATATTCAAAATCTATACGCAACTTACTATAAGCCATTAAATCATATTCATCTAATTCAGGTCCATCTCCATCCGGGTCATCTGAAGGTTTCTTAAGTTCCTCCATTACATTGTTATACATTGCTGCATAGTTTTCATATTCTTCCTGTGAAAATTCCAAATCTTTCAACATATCTTCATTGTAATTTGAAAACGCCTTAAGATGTGCGAAATCATGGTCTAATGCTCTAAACAGATGAACAAACGATTTCTTTTGTTGTCTTGACAATGCTGATATCTCTTCGGGTGTTTCTGCTAAAGCATGAATAGCCTTAACAGATATGTTGAAATTATCAAGTACAGTTTCCCAATCCTCAGCTACTGGTTTTCCATCACCACCTCTAGAATATAATGTCAATGCATTGTTTATAGCATCTTTAAACTCTTTAGGCGATTGGAATGTTACAATCTGTCCATACTGCTTATTACTATCAAACAATCGATTAGTTCGTGAAAACGCCTGAATTATATTCTGTGGAGTCATTGGTGGTCTATCCATAAACAATGTAGATAAACAAGGTGCATCAAATCCCGTCAACAATCTATCAACAACAATTACCAAATCAAGTTGCTGACTTCTTTCAAGATATTTCTTTTCCTTTCTTGCTAATCTGTCATTTAAGTTACTATTGTAGGCATTTATCGCTTCAAGCTTGTAATTTGTTCCAAACATTTCATTGTAATCTTCTAAAGATTCTTTCATCTTATCCTGATTAACAGTAGATGCTTCTTCATTTTCTGAAATTGAGTATGTAATTGCAAACTTAGGAAAATCCGGTAACGCTTTCTGAATATCTTCACTTATCTTTAACTCATCTTGTCCATTTTTTATTTTCTTTAACAATTCATAATATTTTTGTGCAATTGAAATGGATTTAACTGTTAATATTCCCTCATATGTTCTTCCTTTACCATTCTGCATTCCCAATTTTGTGGCAGATTGATTCAATATAACGTCTAAAACATTTCTCATATGCTTTTCGGATAAATAGGCAGATTCATCTACATCCTTATTCTTTGGTCCAAGATTTTCTACCATAAAGCCTAAGACTGCCTCATCATGGATAGCTTCCTTTATCGTATAACTATGCAAACACTTTCCATACAGCTGTTCTGTAGTTTGTGGTAAGTCTCCCTTTTGTTCATATTTATTCTGCTCAAAAATAGGTGTTCCGGTAAATCCATACCACAAAGAATTATTAAAGAACTGTTCCAATTTTCTTTTTGTTTCAGGAGTTACTGCTCTATGACATTCATCTACTACAAAAGCAACTCTTAAATTCTTTATAATCTGATATTCTTTCGTTCCTTCTTTCAAACGATTGCTAATCATTGTCTGCATTTTTTGTCTTGTTGTAACAATCATTTGCCTATTACCATCAGTCATTCTTTTAATTAAAGTATCGACATAATCTGTATCATCTACATCAATTGTATCGTTATCTGCATAAGACTGAAATGCCATCTTTGTCTGCATATCTAAATCTTTTCTATCAATCAAAAAAACTGTTTTTTCTATAGATGGTATATCCATTAGCAGGTTTCTTGTAGCCTTATATGATGTCATTGTCTTTCCTGAACCTGTTGTATGCCAAATAAATCCTGATTTTCCTTGTTTTGATGCATTTCGCATTGCCTTAATTGCATGAATCTGATATGGTCTCAGAATTAACAATTTCTTTTTGTCATTATCCAAAACTGTATATTTTGTAACCATTTCATGCGCTTCCGGTATTTTTAATACTGCCTTTGCAAAATCCATATAATCACATACAGGATAGTTCTTTTCATCTATCCATCCTGTAATAAATTTTTTATTTAATTCCGTATCTCTTGCTGCCGAAAAATATTTTGTATCTACCGCATTACTTACAACAAACATTTGAATATTTGAAAAGAGACCTCTAAATTTACCTTCTGCTATATATTTCTTTATTTGCCTATATCCGTCCATGTATGAATGTTCTTTATTTTTCAGTTCAATATGAATCATAGGAATTCCATTAATAAGCAATGTGACGTCAAATCTTCTGTCCCTTTCGTCATTTTCTTCTGTCTTGAACGCCTGATATTGATTTATAACTTCATATACACTTGTCCCGCCTGCAATGTGCTCATTATTCATAACGACTAAATGTAATGTTTCATTGCCTCTTTGTACATGAACATAAACTTTTCCATTTTCGCCAACTAGCCATTTCCCTGCATCATAAAATGAAGCATGTGATAAATCATTCTTTACCTTTGCAAACTCACTTTCACTTAATGGTGTATCATTTAGTTTTGCTTTATTATTCTGCTCTAAAATATACTTAAAGTTCTTCCATAATTGCTCTTCATTTCTGATATCCGGTCTATACGTCCATTGTGATTCACCACTACATAATTGGTCTATTAGTCTTCTCTCAATTATTGCTTCTAATTCTGCCATAATCCCTTATCCTTTCTTTGGAAACATATTTTGTAGCATATATTTTTTTAACTCTTTTAGTGTATCACACTTACGTTGATGAAGAGTGATGAGGTGGTCGAGAGATGAAAAATACTCTGCAATTTTTTCTTGCTCTTCTACCGATGGAATAGCAAATTGTATAGATGATAATATCGGATATTTCAAGTTCCACGTATCAGATGTTAAACCTTGCGACCATCTTTGGAATATCTGCAACGTTGATTTTTTCTTGAATAATTCCATAAAAAATTTTCCATTTGCCTCAGATGTTGGAGTAAGAATTGTATAAGCCGGGCTTACAATTCCGTTATATTTAGAGTTTCCAACAGCTCCTTGCCACATTCTCATTGAGTTATAAGGTACATCACCTTTTTTGACAATTTTATAATTACTTCTATCTTCAGAAGCAGTATTTCTTTTCTCAGAATCTATTTGCCGAATAACACCGTTTGCAATTGTCACCGACAATAATTCTTCATCACCTTTTGCTCTTTCTGTTCTTTCTTTTAGGACCTCCCCCAACTTACGCTGTTCCCAAGCTTCAGTGAATCCTTTAAAACGGATTTTTGGAAATTTTTCTCCATTTTTCGGAAACATTTTTTGAAGCATATATTTTTTTAATTTTTTTGTGTCATCACACTTACGTTGATGAAGAGTGATGAGGTGGTCGAGAGATGAAAAATACTCTGCAATTTTTTCTTGCTCTTCTACCGATGGAATAGCAAATTGTATAGATGATAATATCGGATATTTCAAGTTCCACGTATCAGATGTTAAACCTTGCGACCATCTTTGGAATATCTGCAACGTTGATTTTTTCTTGAATAATTCCATAAAAAATTTTCCATTTGCCTCAGATGTTGGAGTAAGAATTGTATAAGCCGGGCTTACAATTCCGTTATATTTAGAGTTTCCAACAGCTCCTTGCCACATTCTCATTGAGTTATAAGGTACATCACCTTTTTTGACAATTTTATAATTACTTCTATCTTCAGAAGCAGTATTTCTTTTCTCAGAATCTATTTGCCGAATAACACCGTTTGCAATTGTCACCGACAATAATTCTTCATCACCTTTTGCTCTTTCTGTTCTTTCTTTTAGGACCTCCCCCAACTTACGCTGTTCCCAAGGTTCAGTAAATCCTTTAAATCTTATTTTTGGTATATCTGCCATATTTTACACCTCCTCTAAGACTTTTATGAATTCTTCTACTGATTCTCTAGTTTCATCGCTATCAAAATTTAGGTCTTTTAACATACTTAACAGCATATTATTACCCTCTTTTATTTCTTTATCTGTATCTCTTATTCTCAGCGTAAGTGCTTTTAAATCAATCTCTGGTTCTTCTTCTGAAGTATCTACATATCGTGGTATATTCAAGTTATAATCATTTTTCACAATGTCTTCATAAGATGCAAGGTATGCTTCTTTCTCTACACTTTCTCTGTTATTATATAATTCAAGAACACGATCAATATGTTCTTCTTTCATAACATTCTGCTTTTTCTCTTTTTCATACAAATTTGATGCATCTATAAACAACACATCTCGTCCATCACGATGCTTTTTCAATACTACAATACATGTTGGAATTGAAGTATTATAAAACATATTTGATGGCAAGCCAATTACCGCATATATAGAACCATTTTTCAAAAGTGTTTCTCTTATTGTTCCTTCTGCTGCTCCTCTAAATAAAACTCCATGTGGTAAAACAATCGCCATTGTTCCTGTCTGTTTTAAATGATAAAATCCGTGTAATAAGAATGCATAATCTGCTTTTGATTTTGGTGCAAGCTTTCCACCATAATCCATAAATCTTTCATCTTGTTTAAATCCTTCTGCTGCAGACCATTTTGCAGAATATGGTGGATTCATTGTAACTACATCAAATTCTGTTTCTTCATCAGTTGGCCAGTCTGCATCTAATGTATCAGCATTTCTTAAGTGCTGATTTTCCGGCAAAACTCCATGCAAAAACATATTCATTCTTGCCAAATTATAAGTTGATGGCATAAGTTCCTGTCCATAGTATTTTATATAATCCGGTTCTTTTGCATAATTTTTGCAGCTCAGCATTAATGATCCTGAACCCATACAAGGGTCATATACCTGTAATCCTTTTTTATCTTCCTGTCCTGTCATTGCAATTCGACATAGTATCTGTGCCGGACCATGTGGAGTATAGAATTCCCCTGCCTTTTTTCCTGTTTCAGAAGCAAACTGTCCTATTAAGTATTCATATGCATTTCCTAGCACATCGCCTTCTGTATGTATTAAATCTGCACCATCTAACACTTTTATCACTTCTGCTATTGTTGCACTCTGTTTTTGGTCTCCGGTTCCAAGCCTGTTTGAATACAAATCAACATCTGCAAATAATCCATTAAATAATTCGTCTGATTCCTGAATTCTATTAAATGCTGACTGTAATTTTTCTCTGTTGAAAGAATTGTTTTTAGCATCTTTCAATATGCTTACATATGTCATATCAGGGTCCAATGTATAACGTAATGATTCTTTCAATTCTGCCAATAGTTCTTCGGCATTTTCACTATTCATTACATCCTCATAAACTTCCTGTGCTTCTTCTAAATCATCTGGTGTTTCATCGTTTAATAAATCATATACTTTTGATAAATATGAATCTGATAAATACTTATAAAATACTAATCCTAATAAATAAGTTTTGTATTCATTTGCATCCATCTTACCTCTTAATACATCTGCTCCGCTCCACAAAACCTGCAACAAATCTTTTCCTTCTGCCATTTTAGTCCTCCTATATTTTTAGTAAATCAAATAATTATTTATTCATTTTTATCACATTGTAAATATTTATTAATTATATTATAAGTGGCTATTTTATACAACTTTTGCATTGTTATATTTGCCTCCTTATTTATACATTATTTCATTATTTGTACTGTCATTTTCCATTTCAGCTACACAATAATTCTAATTCCAATAACTTCTTTAAAATTTAATTTCATCTACTGGTTTTACTAATTTACACAGAATTCCTCTTGGCATTTTGTAAAGCACTTTTCCAACTGCTGTGTCGCCAATTTTG
>ERZ773133.3405-NODE-3405-length-12318-cov-3.261355_pt1 | contig 12318 bp, 10 predicted proteins | sample MGYA00580861_ERZ773133 | MGnify/ENA primary metagenome ERZ773133 (study PRJEB29015, sample SAMEA2737844) | human gut metagenome | biome: human gut; feature: human-associated habitat; material: faeces | place: China | collected 2012 ...
TTGCAGAGGTGCGCAGTAGAAGTATGTCATGCAATTGCATGACGCGCACCTCGCAACAAGAATGCCGAGGCATTCTTGAAAAAAGCGGAGCGGGAATACGAAAGCTGAGATAGAAGAATTAGTAAGGGGAGATTTTTATGCAGGAATTGAAAGAGCGGGGAGCACAGATTTTCACGAATCCGTATGTGATTCAAGTAGACAAGTTTGCGGGATCTTTAAAGAAGCTGTCAGATACATTTTCAAAGCTGGAGGATTATCGCGCTACATTTACAAATGAGGAAAATGACGACATTTTTGAGCGTGTGACTCAGAAGGTGTGTCGGGAGTGTGAAAATCGAGAAAAATGTCTGGGGGAGAGACGGCAGCAAACGTATCATATGATGCGGGAAATTCTGTGTGCGGTTCAGGACTACGGTGCCGAGCTAAATGTGGAATTAAAACGCAGGCTTATGAAGCAGTGCCTTTTGGCACCGAGATTTTTGCGGGAGACACTGGAAAATTATGAAAATGTGAGACAGAAGTTGATATGGAATAATAAAATGGTACAGAACCGGGAGGGCTTTGCTGCGCAGTTAAATGACCTGGCGAAGACTTTGTGCTATACGACTCACGAACTGGATGCCGGGATATTTGAAGATGAGCATTTGAAAAAGAAAATCCGAAATCAGTTAAAAAAGTCCGGAATCAAGATTTTGTCCTCGGTTTTTTATATGACCGCCCAGGGAAAATATGAGATACATTTGACGTTAAAGGCGTCCAAAGGGCATATTGTCGCTATGAAAGAACTGGCGTCAGAAGTTGGGAAAATGGCAGGCCGGATCATGGTTCCCGGGAGGGGAGAACGCCCAATTATCGGGGACGAGTACTGCACAGTTGCCTGTGTGGAAGGAGCAAGATTTCACACGATCCAGGGTGTGGCCAAAATAGGAAAAGGCAGCGAGAAAATTTCCGGAGATACATTTTTGACCTCGGACTTGCCGGGAGGAAGAAAAGGTGTGGCACTGTCAGACGGTATGGGTTCAGGTGAGCGCGCATTTCGGGAGAGTACGATGGTAGTGGAAATGTTAGAAGAGCTTTTAAACGCTGGATTCCCGGTAAAAACGGCAGTTCAGATTATGAATACGGCCCTCGTGACCGGTCGGGAAGAAGTAATGTTTTCCACGATTGATGTGGCGATTATTGATCTGTACGATGCAAGCTGTGAGATAGTAAAAGCAGGAGCAGCCACTACATATATAAAACGAAAAGATGAGGTGGAGGAAGTGCATTCTATTTCCCTTCCGATTGGTGCGCTGGCAAGGCTTGATATAGAACCGGAGCGGCGACAACTTGAAGATGGAGACTTTCTTGTTATGGTGACAGACGGTGTATTGGACACCTTGCCGACGGGGAAACAGGACAGCCTCATGGAAGAATTCATTTGTCAGGTGGAGTCCCAGAATCCGGGAGAAATGGCACATCACATTTTGAACCGGGTCATGGAATATGCAGGCGCAGCGCCTCTTGATGATATGACAATTCTTGTGACAGGAATCTGGAAGCTTTAGAATATCATTGTAGTTGAAGTATTTGCCTCTGAGATTAAAAAAAGAGGATATGGTCTATATGTAAATAGAGAAAATATATGGAAAACTTGCAATTTGCGGGCAAATTTTATATATTGATATCAGAGATCAAAGCCATTCTTGAATAACAAATAAGCGAGGAAATGTTTGGGCAGATGATTAGAGAGTCGTCCTAACAGGATAAAGCAGATGTATCAGAGAGTAAAAGCTTATGTAGAAGAACAGCATATGCTGGAGAAAAAGGACAGAGTAATTGTAGGCGTATCGGGAGGTGCAGATTCCGTATGCCTGCTTTTTGTGCTTACAAAGCTTCGGGATGAACGACAAAAAAGCGGAGATGGAACGTTGGAAATTACAGCGGTGCATGTACATCATGGCCTTCGCGGAGACAGCGCTGACGCAGACGAGCGTTATGTGCGGAAAATTTGTGATGCGTGGAATGTTCCACTTGTTGTTTATCATAAGAATATAAGAGAACTTGCAAAATGCTGGAATATGTCTGAAGAGGAAGCGGGCAGAAAGGCCAGGAGAGAGGCATTTCTGGAAGTAAGAAACCAGTATAGTGATGTTCCATGTGACAATGCTGAATATGGTGATATCCAGTCCCACCATGCTGAGTGTGCCAGTGGCAGACAAGAGAGCGCGCAAGGTTTTGGGAAAATTGCGCTGGCACACCACAGAAATGATGAGGCCGAGACCGTGTTATTTCATTTGTGCCGGGGAACAGATGTCCGGGGACTTGGCGGGATTGCGCCGGTGTCCGGATTTTGGATTCGTCCACTTCTTAATATAGGAAGAAATGAGATTGAATCATATCTAGAAAAAGTGGGAATATCTTATTGTACAGACGAGACGAATGCAGAAAATGTTTATGCAAGAAATAAGCTTCGTAATCAGGTTATTCCACAACTGGAGGAAATAAATGAACAGGCAGTCTGGCACATTTCCAGAACAGCTCAGAGCGTGCGTGAACTTTGGAGTTATGTGGATATGCAGATTGAGGAGTATAAGAAAAAAGTGTTGCAGATAGAGCCACAATCATGTCGGAAAGAAACAAATCTTGCTACAGGAGCTATTAGTCTGATTCTGAATAAAAATGAATATGACAAAGTCCCGGTACCGTTAAAAAGTTATGTGATCCACCGGATCATCTGTGAAGCTGCGGGGCACGAGAAGGATATCAGTGCAGTACATGTACAGGCGGTAGAGGAGCTTTTGAACCGGCAGGTGGGACGGAAAATAGATTTGCCTTATGCTGTGACGGCGAGCCGCATTTATGGAGGAGTGAAGTTTGAAAAGAAACCAGTCATTTCTACAAAAATGATTGATCCAAACCATTTAAATGATGAAAATATAGAAAATCCAGAGGCTTTGTTTCAGTTCCGCATTTTCGAAAGACCGCCTGGAATGAAAGCATTTCCCGAAAAAACCTACACGAAATGGTTCGATTATGATATAATTAATAACACTGTGGAAATCAGACACAGACAGGCCGGAGATGTCCTTGCAATTAACAAAAATGGAGGAACGCAAAGGCTGAAAAAGTATTTTATTAATGAGAAAATTTCGCAGGAAGAGCGAGAGAAAGTCTGGCTGGTGGCAGATGGGCACGATATTATGTGGGTGGTCGGTCACAGACAGAGCCAGCGTTATCAGATTACAGAATCTACAAAAAAGATTTTAGAAATTCACTTTTGCAAAGGAGAAAATTATGGCAGAGACAGTAAGAGTATTAGTTGAGGAAGAAGAAGTTGATAAGAGGATCCGTGATCTTGGAGAGCAGATCAGTAAAGATTATGAAGGAAAAGAAGTGCATCTCATCTGTGTATTAAAAGGTGGCGTATTCTTTATGTGCGAACTGGCAAAGAGAATTACCGTGCCGGTGTCCATGGACTTTATGAGTGTTAGCAGTTATGGTGACGGAACAGCTTCAAGCGGTGTAGTTAAGATTGCAAAAGACCTTGATGAGACACTGGAAGGAAAAGATGTTCTGATCGTAGAAGATATCATTGATTCAGGAAGAACACTTTCTTATCTGATTGAAATTCTTAAAAAACGTGGACCAAAGAGCCTGAGACTTTGTACATTATTAGATAAACCGGAAAGACGTGTCAAAGACGTGAAGGTTGATTATGTCGGATTTAACATTCCAGATGAATTTGTTGTGGGCTACGGTCTGGATTATGCCCAGAAATATAGAAATCTTCCATACATCGGAGTTGTAGAAGGTGTGGAGTAGAAGGGAGCAAAAAGCTTGGACACTAGAAAAAATAAAGGAATCAGCGGAGCCGGTCTTTTAGTTCTTGTTGTATTCCTGTTTGCAGTGCTCTGGTTTACGAACATGTTCGAGAACCAGAGTGACAGGCTTACCTGGAGTGAGTTTCAGACACTGGTTACAGGAGACAATGTAGACAGCATTTCTGTGATTCAGAATAAAAATGTGCCGACCGGACATGTGGAAATCAAACTGAAGAAGGAAGATAAAGACGGTAAGCAGGTGCGGTATCTGTATGTTTCAGATATTAATGAAGTGCAGGATTATCTGAAAGAGAATAAGCTGGACTATGATATGGCAGATGTTCCGCAGGACACATTATTTTCAACAACAATTTTGCCGGTGCTTCTTACACTTGCAGGTGTGATGTTCATTTTTATGATGATGAACCGTCAGGGAGGAAATGCCGGAAGCAAAGCCATGAGCTTTGGAAAGAGCCGTGCAAAGTTAAGCACAGACAGCGACAAGAAGGTTACATTTGATCATGTTGCAGGACTGAAAGAAGAGAAAGAGGAGCTGGAGGAGATCGTTGATTTCCTGAAAGAACCTAAGAAATATATCCAGGTTGGAGCGCGTATCCCGAAAGGAGTTCTCCTTGTGGGACCTCCGGGAACCGGAAAGACACTGCTGGCCAAGGCAGTAGCCGGAGAGGCAGGAGTTCCGTTCTTTACTATTTCCGGATCTGATTTTGTGGAAATGTTTGTCGGAGTCGGAGCTTCCAGAGTCCGTGACTTATTCGAAGAGGCTAAGAAAAATGCACCGTGCATCATTTTTATCGATGAGATTGATGCAGTCGCAAGACGAAGAGGAACCGGTATGGGCGGCGGTCATGATGAGCGTGAGCAGACATTGAACCAGTTACTTGTTGAGATGGACGGATTCGGTGTCAATGAAGGAATCATTGTCATGGCAGCAACGAACCGTGTCGACATTCTGGATCCTGCAATCCTTCGTCCGGGACGTTTTGACCGTAAAGTCGTAGTCGGAAGACCGGATGTACAGGGAAGAGAAGAAATTTTAAAAGTTCACGCAAAGGGGAAACCGCTCAGTGAGGAGATCAATCTGAAACAGATCGCGCAGACAACTGCAGGATTTGCAGGAGCAGATCTTGAGAACTTATTAAATGAAGCGGCAATTCTGGCAGCAAAAGCAGGACGCCTCTTCTTAAAGCAGGAAGACATCCAGAAAGCATTTATCAAAGTCGGAATCGGAGCAGAGAAAAAGAGCCGTGTTATTTCTGAAAAAGAAAGAAGAATCACAGCTTTCCACGAGGCGGGTCATGCAATTTTGTTCCATGTCCTTCCGGACGTGGGACCGGTGTACAGTGTATCTATCATTCCGACCGGAAGTGCCGGTGGATATACGATGCCGCTTCCGGAGCAGGACGAAATGTTCAATACAAAAGGCAAGATGCTGCAGGATATCACAGTGGCACTTGGCGGCCGTGTTGCGGAAGAAATCATTTTTGATGATATTACGACAGGAGCTTCTCAGGATATTAAACAGGCGACTGGTATTGCGAAATCCATGGTAACGAAGTTCGGTATGTCTGAGAAAGTCGGACTGATCAATTACGACGATGACAGCGATGAAGTTTTCATCGGAAGAGATCTTGCCCATGCTTCCAGGGGTTACGGTGAGAATGTTGCCGGTGTGATCGATCAGGAAGTAAAACGGATCATAGATGAGTGCTATGCAAAGGCGAAGAGCATTATTCATGAGTACGCTCATGTACTTCATGCATGTGCAGAACTGCTTTTGGAAAAAGAAAAGATTTCCAGAGAAGAGTTTGAAGCGTTGTTTGGAGATGAAGCATAGATGAATAAGAAAGCATTATTTTGCGACGGTACTTCGCAGTATGTGAATCCGTCCGAACCGGAGCGCAACGAAGAAGTTGTGTTCCGGTTCCGTACCGCTAAGGACGATGCAGAACATGTCTGCCTTGTTCACGAGAAAATCCGGTATGAGATGGAGAAGGCACAGACGGGCGAAGTATTTGACTATTATGAGATAAAAAGACAGCTGGGTGAGGAGCCGTTCCGGTATTATTTTGAGATCCGAAGCGGCAGTGAAGTATGCTATTATAACCGGTGCGGAGTGTCAGAGCGAGTGGTGTCAGACTATGATTATGTAGTCTGTCCGGGCTTTCGTACACCGAAGTGGGCGAAAGGCGCAGTCATGTATCAGATATTTACAGATCGTTTCTGCAACGGTGCCCCTGACAATGATGTGGAAGACCGGGAATATTACTATATCGGAGACTACAGTAGAAAAGTTACAGACTGGAACCGCTATCCGGCAACCATGGATGTGCGGGAATTCTATGGTGGAGATTTAAAAGGAGTCTGGGATAAACTGGACTATTTACAGGATCTTGGAGTAGAAGTGTTATACTTTAATCCAATTTTTGTATCTCCTTCCAATCACAAATATGACATTCAGGATTATGATTACATTGATCCTCATTATGGAGTGATTGTTGAAGACGGTGGAAATATACTGGCAGAGGGCGATCATGAAAATGCCAATGCCACGAAATATCAAAAACGAGTGACGGACAAAAAGAATCTGGAAGCCAGCAATGAATTTTTTGTTCAGTTTGTGGAAGAGGTGCATCGGCGCGGCATGAAGGTGATTCTGGATGGAGTGTTCAATCACTGTGGATCCTTCAATAAATGGCTGGACAGAGAACGCATTTACGAGAAACAGGAAGGGTATGCGCCGGGAGCATATGTCAGCGCAGACAGCCCGTATCGCAGCTATTTCCGGTTCTTTCAGGAAGAGCGGGAACGCTGGCCATACAATGGTTCATATGACGGATGGTGGGGACATGATACACTGCCGAAGCTGAACTACGAAGATTCACCGAAACTGGAAGCTTATATTTTTGAGATTGCGAAGAAATGGGTGTCACCGCCGTACAATGCGGATGGCTGGCGTCTGGATGTGGCAGCGGATCTTGGAAGAAGTAACGAGTACAATCACGAATTCTGGAAAAAGTTCCGTAAAGTTGTAAAAGAAGCAAATCCGGAAGCACTGATCCTGGCGGAGCATTACGGAGATCCAAGCGAGTGGCTGGAAGGTGATGAGTGGGATACCATCATGAACTACGACGCATTTATGGAGCCGGTCACCTGGTTTTTGACTGGGATGGAGAAGCACAGTGACGAGGCAAGAGAAGACTTAAGAGGCAACGCCGACGCATTTGTAAATGCGATATGTCATCACATGAGCAATATGATGACGCCGTCCCTGCAGGTTTCCATGAATGAATTGTCGAATCATGACCATTCCAGATTCCTGACGAGAACGAATCACAGAGTCGGCCGTGTGCAGGAACTGGGGGCAGAAGCAGCCAATGAAAATGTCAATGTGGCAGTTATGCGTGAGGCGGTCGTTATGCAGATGACGTGGCCGGGCGCACCAACTGTTTATTATGGCGACGAGGCCGGCGTGTGCGGATTCACGGATCCAGACAACCGACGTACGTATCCGTGGGGGCATGAGGATCAGGAGCTGATTGCATTTCACAGAGAAATGATCCGGATCCACAAGCGATACCCGGTGTTCAGGGAAGGTTCTGTTCAGATGCTTGAGTGGCGGGAAAATGTATTGGCTTATGCAAGAACAGATCAGAACCAGCGGATTGTTGTAATCATTAATAACAGTGATGCTCTGGAGGAAGTAACGGTTCCTGTATGGCAGGCAGAAATCCCGATGCGTGGACGTATGAGAAGGCTGATGTATTCTTATCATGAGGGCTACACAACTGAGTACGAAGAGTATATAGTAGAAGATGGAGAGATAGTTGTAAACATGGGTGCGTACTCCGCACTTGTTTTGAAGGAGATGGACGTTAATTATGGATAGGTTAGACGTAAAACTTTGGGCGCTTGCAGAAAAAGGACAGATTGTTCCGGACCGGTCACTTCTTAAGACACCGGAGCAGATTGCCGAAATCAGAAAGAGCGCTGACCTCAACACAGCAGTACTGGATCATGTGGCTGCACATATCAAAGCTGGTATGAGCACAGCGCAGATCGATAAGCTTGTATATGATTTCACGACAGAACACGGAGGAATTCCGGCACCGCTTGGATATGAAGGATTTCCAAAGAGTGTGTGCACGTCGATCAATAATGTTGTATGCCACGGAATTCCAAGTGAGAATGAAATCCTTGTAGAAGGGGATATTATCAATGTAGACGTATCAACCATTTTAAATGGATATTATTCAGATGCTTCTCGTATGTTCAAGATTGGAAATGTGTCCGAAAGAGCAGAACGGATCGTGCGTGTAACACAGGAGTGTGTAGAGCGTGGCCTAAAGGCAGCAAAGCCATGGGGGCATCTGGGAGATATTGCATACGCGATCAACACGCATGCAAAGAAAAATGGATATTCTGTTGTAGAGGAAATTGGAGGACATGGAATTGGTCTTGAATTCCACGAAGAGCCATTTGTAAGTTATGTAACACCAAAAGGCAGTGAAATGGTGCTTGTTCCTGGTATGATGTTCACAATCGAGCCGATGATCAACGAGGGAACACCGGAGTTCTATGTAGATGAGGATAACGGCTGGACCGTATATACAGATGATGACGGATTGTCAGCCCAGGTAGAGTACATGGTACTTGTAAAAGAAAAGAGTGTAGAAGTACTGACGAAATAATAGATAGCAAAGCTGTTTGATACTGGTTACAGCAACTGCTGCTGTGAGCAGATATGATTCCATAGACAGGAATTATTAGATGACTTTAAGATAATGACACGAGATGCAGGAGGAAAAACAGATGCTTAGAATTGGAATGTTGACAAGTGGTGGAGACTGTCAGGCACTGAATGCAGCAATGCGCGGCGTGGTGAAAGGACTGTTTCAGGCACGTAAAGACGTGGAGATTTATGGATTTGAAGAGGGATATAAAGGTTTGATCTACTCGAACTTCAGAATGCTTAAAGCTGAAGATTTCTCAGGAATTTTAACAGTCGGAGGAACAATCCTTGGAACTTCAAGACAGCCGTTCAAACTAATGCGTGTACCGGATGAAAATGGGCTGGACAAAGTAGAAGCTATGAAGCACACTTATCACAAGTTAAGTCTGGATTGTCTTGTGATCCTTGGTGGAAATGGAACTCATAAGACAGCAAACCTTCTGCGTGAGGAAGGCTTAAATGTTGTGACGCTTCCGAAGACGATCGACAACGATCTGTGGGGAACAGATATGACATTTGGATTCCACAGTGCGGTTGAAGTCGCAACAGATACGATCGATCGTATCCATACAACAGCAACTTCCCACAACCGTGTATTTATTATTGAGATCATGGGACATAAAGTCGGCTGGGTAACGCTGCACGCAGGAATTGCAGGCGGTGCCGACATTATTCTGCTTCCGGAGATTCCTTATGACATGGATGTGATTGCAGAGGCAATAGACAAGCGTGCCAAATCAGGTAAAAAGTTTACCATTATCGCAGTGGCAGAAGGAGCTATTTCCAAGGAAGACGCGAAGCTTTCCAAGAAAGAATTAAAGGACAAACAGGCAAAGAAGAAATATCCTTCTGTAGCTTATGAGATGGCAGAAAAAGTTCAGAAGAGAACTCAGCAGGAAGTGCGTATCGCAATTCCCGGACACACACAAAGAGGTGGATCCCCGTGTCCATTTGACCGTGTATTGTCAACAAGACTCGGCGCAGAAGCTGCCCGCGCGATCTTAGATGAAAATTATGGTTGTATGATGTCCGTAAAGAATGATAAGATTGTTCGTGTTCCGCTTAGTGAAGTAGCAGGAAAGTTAAAATATGTTGATCCGAAGTCTGAGATCATTAGACAGGCAAAGATCACCGGAATTAGTTTTGGAGATGAATAATAACCATGTCATATATGGCTTTATACCGGAAATTCCGGCCAAATGAATTTGAAGATGTAAAGGGACAGGATGCAATTGTGCGGACGCTTAAGAATCAGATTGAAGCAGATCGTATCGGACACGCATACCTGTTCTGTGGAACAAGGGGAACCGGAAAAACAACGGTTGCCAAGATATTTGCAAAAGCAGTTAACTGTGAACACCCGGTAGACGGAAGCCCGTGTGGAGAGTGTGCAGTTTGTAAGGCGATTGCCGCAGGCAATTCCATGAATGTGATTGAAATCGATGCGGCTTCCAACAATGGTGTCGATAACATTCGTGAAATCCGGGAAGAGGTCGCCTACCGTCCAACAGAAGGACGTTATAAAGTGTATATCATTGATGAGGTGCATATGCTGTCTATCGGGGCCTTTAATGCACTGTTGAAGACGCTGGAAGAGCCGCCGGAGTATGTCATATTTATACTGGCGACTACAGAGGCGCATAAGATTCCAGTCACGATTTTAAGCCGGTGTCAGAGATATGATTTTAAACGCATTTCCATCGAGACTATTTCAGCAAGATTGCAGGAATTGATTAATAAAGAAGGATGGGATGTAGAAGAAAAGGCAGTCCGATATATTGCACGTATGGGAGACGGTTCCATGCGTGATGCATTAAGTCTCTTGGATCAGTGTGCTGCATTTTACATCGGACAGAAGCTGACATACGACCATGTGCTGGAAGTACTGGGGGCGGTGGACACAGAAGTATTCAGCCGGCTGCTTCGTAAGATTCTGGATAGAGATGTACACAGTGTCATTGAAATCGTAGATGAGCTGGTCATGCAGGGAAGAGAACTGTCGCAGCTGTCAGCAGATTTTACGTGGTATCTCAGGAACCTTCTGCTAGTGAGAAGCTCTGATGATATGGAAGATGTGTTAGATGTCTCCAGCGAGAATCTGGCACGGCTGAAAGAAGAGGCACAGATGATCGAGGATGATGCATTGATCCGGTATATCCGCGTATTTTCAGATCTGACCAGTCAGTTAAAATATTCAACCCAGAAGAGGGTCATGCTGGAGGTAGCACTGATTAAATTGTGTCGTCCGGCAATGGAGACAAATCCAGACACATTGCTTGACCGTCTGCGGGCGATTGAAGAAAAACTGGAAAACGGTGATTTTATGGAAAATGCAGCGAGAGAACGTATTGTCTATGTAAATGGACCGGAAGGAGCAGAACAGGAACCGAAGAAAAAACCGGAACTTCCGGAAGCTCTGAATGAAGATGTAAAACAAGTGGCAAAAGATTTCCGTAAACTCACATCGGATGCATCGCCAATGCTGCGGAATTATCTGAAGCAGGCAAGACTAAGTGCAGGAGAAGGAAACAGACTTCTGATTGTATTGCCGGATGCAGTAGGAGCCGGGGTAGTAGGAACAGAAGAACATAAAGAAGAAATCAGAAATCTGATCGAGAGTAAAATCGGAAAAAAACTGGACATCGATGTCCGTCAGGTAGAAGAAGGACGGAGATTTGAGGACAGTTTTGTAGATATAGAAAAACTAATCAATATGGATATTGTAGTGGAGGATGATTAATTATGGCAAAAAGAGGTGGATTTCCAGGAGGCGGAATGCCGGGGAACATGGCAAACTTAATGAAGCAGGCTCAAAAGATGCAGCGTCAGATGGAAGAGCAGGCAAAAGAAATGGAGACAAAAGAATTTACAGCAACTGCCGGCGGCGGAGCTGTAGAAGTCACAGTATCAGGATCTAAAAAACTTGTAAAAGTAAAACTGGATGAAGAAGTTGTAGATCCAGATGATGTAGAAATGTTAGAAGATCTCCTTGTGGCAGCAGTGAACGAGGCACTTGACAAAGTAGATGAAGCATCTGCAGCAAGTATGTCCAAATTCACAGGAGGCATGAATGGATTACTATAGTAACCAGATCAGCAAATTGATTGACGAGCTGTCCAGATTGCCGGGCATTGGTGCAAAGTCAGCATCCAGACTGGCATTTCATCTGATACATATGCCGAAAGAAGAAGTGAAACGTCTGGCAGACACTATGGTCGAGGCAAGAGAAAATGTACGTTACTGCAAAGAATGCTGCACCCTGACGGATCAGGAACTCTGCCCAATCTGTAGTAATTTAAATCGCGATCATAAGACAATTATGGTTGTAGAGAATACAAGAGACCTGGCAGCTTACGAAAAGACAGGAAAATACAATGGCGTCTACCATGTACTTCACGGCGCAATCTCCCCGATGCTTGGCATCGGTCCGGGAGACATCAAGCTGAAAGAACTGATCCGGCGCCTGGAAGGCGATGTAGAAGAAGTCATCATTGCGACAAATTCAAGCCTGGAAGGCGAGACGACCGCGATGTATATCAGCAAGCTGATAAAACCCACCGGAGTCAAAGTCAGCCGCATTGCCAGCGGCGTGCCGGTAGGCGGAGATCTGGAGTATATTGATGAAGTAACATTATTGCGCGCATTAGAAGGACGCACACAATTGTGAAAAGTGCTAAAAAAGAAAATTGGGGACGGGGTTTTTCTAAAAACAATGTCATTAAGTTAAGGATTTTAGTAGTGTGAAAAGTAGTTTTTTACTTTTTG
>ERZ773133.3415-NODE-3415-length-12277-cov-11.336197_pt1 | contig 12277 bp, 10 predicted proteins | sample MGYA00580861_ERZ773133 | MGnify/ENA primary metagenome ERZ773133 (study PRJEB29015, sample SAMEA2737844) | human gut metagenome | biome: human gut; feature: human-associated habitat; material: faeces | place: China | collected 2012 ...
ATCTCCCACAAAGTGGGGCGTGCAGATTGCGGGAATGATTTTTCAAACACGCTCTGGAAGCGCAAGTCAGATTTGACAATTTATAAAGGACAACATCAGAGAGGAGCAGAAAAAATGATCAGAGAAAGTATTATCAAATTATCGAAGAAACAGAACTTAACCTATCTGGAAGCAGAAGAGGTAATGGACGAGATTATGAGCGGAAAAGCTACTCCGGTACAGATGTCAGCCTATCTGACTGCTCTGGCGTTGAAAGGGGAAACTATTGATGAGATTACCGCTTCCGCGGCAGGCATGAGAGCACACTGCATCAAGCTGCTTCATGACATGGATGTACTGGAAATCGTAGGTACTGGTGGAGACGGCTCCAATTCCTTTAACATTTCCACCACTGCCTCCCTTGTGATCGCAGCAGGAGGTGTACCGGTAGCAAAGCATGGAAACAGAGCTGCTTCTTCAAAATCAGGAGCCGCAGATGTGCTGGAAGCTCTGGGCGTTAAGATCACAATTCCACCGGAAAAAAGCCAGGAGCTTCTGGAAAAAATCGGAATCTGCTTCCTGTTTGCACAGAACTATCACATTGCAATGAAGTATGTGGCTCCAATCCGTAAAGAGCTGGGAATCCGTACTGTATTTAATATTCTTGGACCGTTAAGCAACCCGGCTGGCGCCAATATGGAGCTGATGGGTGTTTATGATGAAGCCCTTGTTGAGCCTCTTGCGCAGGTCATGGCAAATCTTGGAGTAACAAGAGGAATGGTTGTTTTCGGACAGGACAGTCTGGATGAAATTTCCATGAGTGCACCGACTTCTGTATGCGAGATCAAAGATGGCAAATTTACATCCTATGTACTCACTCCGGAGCAGTTTGGTTATGAGCGCTGCACAAAAGAGGAGCTTCAGGGAGGAACTCCACAGGAGAATGCCGAAATCACAAAAGCAATTCTGGAAGGCAGAGAGACAGGTGCGAAACGTCATGCAGTTTGTCTGAATGCTGGTGCCGCACTTTATATTGCAGGCAAAGCAGCTTCCATTGAAGCAGGTGTGAAGATGGCAGAGCAGCTGATCGACAGTGGGGCTGCCCTGAAGAAACTGGAAGAGTTTATAGAAAAGAGCAACCAGGAGTAATGAGTAAACACAAATAATAACAAAAATGACAATAATCACATCATAAAACAAAATAACACTGAAAAAAATAACAATATAACTCATTTGGATAAAGATGACGACAAGAGAGAATGACATCACAGAGAGTTTTTCAGGAGATAGAATGAGTATTTTAAATGAGATAGCAGCGCGCACAAAAGAGCGTATTGCGGAGGAAAAATTTAAATTCCCATTAAGGGAACTTATCTCACAGCAGAATTCCGATCTGGCGAAACATGCCGAGGAAAAAATCTCTTTTCTGGAGGCATTAAAAAAGCCGGGAATGTCTTACATCTGTGAAGTAAAAAAAGCATCTCCTTCAAAAGGATTGATCGCACCAGATTTTCCTTATCTGGACATTGCAAAGGAATATGAGCAGGCCGGTGCTTCTGCAATCTCCTGTCTCACAGAGCCCTTTTATTTCCAGGGCGCAGACAGGTATTTGCAGGAAATTTCCCAGGCAGTGAATATTCCGGTGCTTCGAAAGGATTTTACAGTAGATGAGTACATGATCTACCAGGCAAAAGCTTTTGGGGCTTCCGCTGTACTTCTGATCTGTGCGATTCTTGATAACAGCCAGTTAAAAGCATTTGGGGAACTGGCACAGGAGCTGGGGCTGGATGCTCTGGTAGAAGCTCATGATCAGTGGGAAGTGGACCGGGCTTTGAATCTTGGAGTCAAAATCGTGGGAGTGAACAACCGGAATCTCCATGATTTTACCGTTGATATGGGAAACAGTATCAGACTGCGGAACATGGCACCGGCTGATACGGTGTTTGTTTCCGAAAGTGGTATTAAGACAGCGGAGGATATCCGTATATTATATGAAAACCAAGTAGATGCAGTCCTGATCGGGGAGACCTTAATGCGCAGCCCTGACAAAAAAACGGCACTTGGGGCATTAAATGCAGGGATTGTCTGAGCTGACTCATGGTGATAAGTGATATTCCATGCACGTCCCACTTTGCGGTATATTTCACCCGAATTCGGTTTCCGTAGCCAACTACGGCGTCCTCATCCGGGCAAAATCTCCCACAAATTGTGACGCACATCTTGCAGAAAGCCTTTTTCAAACACGCTCTGGCAATCTAAGATGTACAATGTGCTGATAAAATAGTTGGAAAATAAAAAATTAAAGAAAAGGAATGAAACAGTATGGCAAAATTAAAAATTTGCGGTCTGACCTGCAAAGAGGATATTGAAGCTGTAAATGGAGCAAAACCGGATTTTGCGGGATTCATAATTGAAGTTCCAGGAAGAAGACGAAGCCTTACGGCAGAACGGGTCAAAGTCCTGGTTAAGGGACTGGACAAGGAAATCCTTCCCGTAGGTGTATTCGTAAACGCTGCCCCGGAACTCCCCATTTCCTTATTAAGAGATGGCACCCTATGGGCAGCCCAGCTTCACGGGGATGAAGACGAAGACTATATCGAAAAAATCCAGAATATGACCGGAAAGCCTGTAATCAAGGCCTTTTTCATAAAAACACCCGAAGATGTACAGCGGGCCCTTCGAAGCCCTGCCGACTACATCCTCTTAGACCAGGGCGCAGGAGGAACAGGCGAACCTTTTGACTGGACCCTGGTTCCCCCAGTCCGCCGCCCATTCTTCCTTGCCGGAGGAATCGGTCCCGAAAACCTCCGCAGCGCCATCGGAACCTTACACCCATGGGCTGTAGACCTGAGCAGCAGCCTGGAAACCGATGGAAGAAAAGACCGGGCGAAAATACAGCAGATTGCCCGTATGCTGAAGCAGATTAATACACTGGAAGCATACAGAAAAGAGCGAGAAGCAGATTTAGAGTGAAAAAAGTAATTCATATACAAAACAGCGAAACGAAAGGAACCAACACTATGTCAAACGGAAGATTTGGAATCCACGGCGGCCAGTATATCCCCGAAACTCTGATGAACGCGGTGATCGAACTGGAAGAAGCCTACAACCACTATAAAGACGACCCGGAATTCAACCGGGAGCTTACAGAACTTTTAAATGAATATGCAGGAAGACCATCCCGCCTCTACTACGCAGCTCACATGACCGAAGACCTTGGCGGCGCAAAGGTTTATCTAAAAAGAGAAGACTTAAACCACACCGGCGCCCACAAGATCAACAACGTCTTAGGTCAGGTGCTTCTTGCAAAAAAAATGGGCAAAACCCGTGTCATCGCGGAAACTGGAGCCGGACAGCACGGTGTAGCCACAGCCACAGCAGCAGCCCTTATGGGAATGGAATGCGAGGTATTCATGGGAAAAGAAGATACCGAGCGCCAGGCATTAAATGTATATAAGATGCGTCTCCTTGGAGCAAAAGTTCATCCTGTAACCTCCGGAACTGCCACCCTGAAAGATGCCGTATCCGAGACCATGCGTGAATGGACCAACCGTATAGCAGATACCCATTATGTACTGGGCTCCGTTATGGGCCCTCACCCTTTCCCAACCATTGTCCGCGATTTCCAGGCAGTTATCTCCAAAGAAATCAAGGAACAGATGCTGGAAAAAGAAGGCAGGCTTCCAGATGCAGTCCTTGCCTGTGTAGGCGGCGGCTCCAATGCCATCGGAACCTTTTACCACTTTATTGAAGACAAAGATGTACAGCTGATCGGCTGCGAGGCAGCAGGCCGCGGCGTAAACACTGCAGAGACCGCAGCCACCATTGCCACTGGCAGACTTGGAATCTTCCATGGAATGAAATCCTATTTCTGCCAGGACGAGTACGGACAGATCGCGCCGGTTTACTCTATTTCCGCAGGACTGGATTATCCGGGAATCGGACCGGAGCATGCCCACCTTTACGACACTGGCCGTGCCCAGTATGTACCTGTAACAGATGAAGAAGCAGTAGAAGCCTTTGAATATCTTTCCAAAACAGAAGGAATCATTCCTGCCATTGAAAGCGCCCACGCTGTTGCCTATGCAAGAAAAATCGTGCCGCAGATGGGCAAGAATCAGTGCGTAGTCATTACCATTTCCGGCAGGGGTGACAAAGACTGTGCAGCAATTGCAAGATACAGAGGGGAGGATATCCATGAGTAACCGAATTTCAGAAGCATTTGCAAAAGGAAAAGCATTTATCCCATTTATCACCTGCGGAGATCCATCTCTGGAGATCACTGAGCAGCTTGTCTATGCAATGGAGGAAGCAGGTGCAGAACTTATTGAGCTTGGAATCCCGTTTTCCGACCCGACAGCAGAAGGTCCTGTGATCCAGGAAGCCAATGTGCGTGCACTGAGCGGCGGAGTAACCACAGACAAGATCTTTGACATGGTGGTAAAAATCCGTAAAAAAACCAGTATCCCAATGGTATTTATGACTTACGCAAACGTTGTTTTTTCCTATGGAACAGAGCGTTTCATCAGGAAAGCAGCAGAAATCGGAATGGATGGACTGATTCTTCCTGATGTACCTTTTGAGGAAAAAGAGGAGTTCGATGTGGTCTGCAAACAGTATGGTCTGGAGCTGATTTCCCTGATCGCCCCCACATCCCACGACCGGATCACCCGGATTGCAAAAGAGGCAAATGGCTTCGTATACTGCGTTTCCTCCCTTGGCGTAACCGGAACCAGAACCCAGATCACCACCGATATCGGAGCGATGGTGAAGCTGGTAAAAGCTGCAAAGGACATTCCCTGTGCAGTAGGCTTCGGCATCTCCACCCCGGAGCAGGCAAAGAAAATGGCTGCCCAGTCCGACGGTGCGATTGTAGGCTCCGCCATTGTGAAAATTTGTGCCGCACATGGAGAAAACTGCGTCCCATATGTAAAGGATTATGTAAAGTCTATGAAAGACGCTGTGCGTGAGGCTTAAGCAGGAAGAATATAAAAAATGGAACAGAAATGCTTCAGTTTTTCCAAAAATAAGCAGAACAGACCAAAAAAATTTAGCTTGTTTTCATTCTAAAAAGACTATAAAAGAGGGCAAAAGCGTTGACATTTTGCTCTCTTTTTTTTATAGTATCATATGTGAATTGATTTTATGTGTAAAATAAATGGTAATGAAAAAGAGGAATGAAGTTGGAGAAAAAACTGGTATTTATTTTTAATCCCAAAGCAGGGAAGGGCAAGATCAAGACATCTCTGATGGATATAGTAGATATCTTTAATAAAGGCGGTTATGAGGTGATCATCCGCGCAACTCAGGCCCCGAAGGATGCCTATGAACAGGTGAAGAAATATGCAGACAAGGTGGATCTGATCGTCTGCAGCGGCGGTGACGGCACGCTGGATGAAGTGGTTACAGGAATTACCGAGGTGGGAAGCAAGGTTCCGGTCGGATACATACCGGCAGGAAGCACCAACGACTTTGCCAACAGCCTTTTTATGCCGAAAAATATGCTGGATGCGGCATCTATGATCATGAAGGAAGAGATTTACAGATGCGACGTAGGCAGATTTAACAGCCAGACTTTTGCCTATGTAGCTGCTTTTGGTCTTTTTACAGATGTGTCGTATGAGACAAGTCAGGACCTGAAGAACATTTTGGGCCATCTTGCTTATGTCCTGGAAGGTGCCAAGAGACTTCTGGATATCAAGGCTTACCATATGAAAGTGACAACAGAGAATGGTGTGATCGAAGATAATTTTATCTACGGCATGGTCACCAATTCCAGATCTGTGGGCGGATTTAAGAACCTGACCAAGGATGTGGATATGAACGACGGCCTTTTTGAGGTCACTTTGATTGTACAGCCTAAGAACCCGCTGGAAATGCAGGAGATTGTCCGGAATCTTCTCAACATGGAGGATAATTCTGACCTGATCTATTCTTTCAAGGCACGGAAGCTTACAGTTGAAGCAGAGGAAGAAGTAGCATGGACGCTGGACGGAGAATACGGCGGAAGCCCAAGGCTGGTAGAGATTGAGAATCTGCAGCAGGCACTGAACCTTTGCCTGAAGAGCGACAAGTAAACAGGGTGAGACCGGCTGGTATCACCAGAGAGAATTTTGCGCGTTTTTTGCCTTGCATCTGTGAAAGCATTGAGTGCTTACATGTGAAAAAATAAGAACCAGTAATGTGTGATGAATCGTTGTTTATGGAGAGAAGGTACCGCAGATAAATGGCAGCCTGGGGAAATAAGCAGCGAGATGAACGAGAGGAGAGGAACAATGGGAGATTATGTTAATGTGAAGGAATTATTCGGATGTGATGTATTCAATGATTCCGTCATGCAGGACCGTCTGCCGAAGAAGGTTTACAAAGAGCTGAAGAAAACCATTGAAGAGGGCAAGGAGCTTTCCATGGAGGTTGCAGATGTGGTTGCCCACGAGATGAAGGAATGGGCCATCGAGAAGGGTGCCACTCATTATAGTCACTGGTTTCAGCCCCTTACAGGCGTAACTGCAGAGAAGCACGATGCATTTATCACCGCACCTATGGAGAATGGAAAAGTCCTTCAGAGCTTTTCTGGTAAAGAGCTGATCAAGGGAGAGCCGGATGCATCTTCTTTTCCATCTGGCGGACTTCGTGCCACCTTTGAGGCAAGAGGCTATACAACATGGGATTGTACCTCACCGGCTTTTGTAAGACATGATGCAGCAGGTGGAACCTTATGCATTCCTACCGCTTTCTGTTCCTATACAGGAGAAGCGCTGGATCAGAAGACACCGCTTCTTCGTTCTATGGAAGCCATCAATACACAGGCGTTAAGACTTCTCAGACTTTTCGGAAATACGACCTCCAAACGGGTGACACCATCTGTTGGTGCAGAGCAGGAGTATTTCCTTGTTGATAAAGAGAAATATATGCAGAGAAAGGATCTGGTTTACACCGGACGCACTCTTTTCGGAGCCATGCCTCCGAAAGGACAGGAGATGGATGACCATTATTTCGGAACCATCCGTCAGAGAGTTTCCGCATATATGAAAGAAGTAAATGAAGAGTGCTGGAAGCTGGGAGTTACAGCCAAGACCCAGCACAATGAGGTTGCACCGGCACAGCATGAGCTTGCGCCGATCTATGCACCTGTTAATATTGCAGCAGATCACAACCAGATCATGATGCGTATCCTGAAAAAGGTGGCAAGTCGTCACGGCATGCGCTGTCTGCTTCACGAGAAACCTTTTGCAGGCTTGAATGGTTCCGGTAAGCACAATAACTGGTCCCTGACTACTGATGACGGAATCAATCTTCTGGAGCCGGGTAAGACACCACATGAGAACATTCAGTTCCTTCTGGTTCTGACCTGTATCCTGAAAGCAGTTGACAAGCATGCAGATCTTCTTCGTGAGTCCGCTGCAGATGTTGGAAATGACCAGCGCCTTGGCGGTCATGAGGCTCCGCCAGCTGTTATTTCGGTTTTCCTTGGAGAGCAGCTTGAGGATGTGCTGGAGCAGCTGATCAGCACTGGTACTGCTACAAGAAGTAAGACCGGGGAGAAAATGGATACAGGCGTTAAGACGCTTCCGGATTTCATGAAGGATGCTACAGACCGTAACCGTACTTCACCCTTTGCTTTTACCGGCAATAAATTCGAGTTTCGTATGGTTGGTTCCAAGGATTCCATTTCCGCATGCAATGTGGTGCTGAATACCATTACTGCTGAGGCGTTTAAGGAAGCCTGCGATGTTCTGGAGAGCGCAGAAGACTTTGATCTGGCAGTCCATGATCTGATCAAGGAATATGCTACCCAGCATCAGAGAATCGTATTTAACGGCAATGGCTATGCTCCTGAATGGGAAAAAGAGGCACGCCGCCGCGGACTTCCTGTTCTGCCATCTATGGTAGATGCCATTCCGGCACTTACTACAGATAAGGCTGTAGAACTGTTCGGAGAATTTGGAGTATTTACAAAGACTGAGCTGGAGTCCAGAGCGGAGATCCAGTATGAGATTTATGCGAAAGCAATTAACATCGAAGCGAAAACCATGGTGGACATGGCAACCAAGCAGATCATTCCGGCAGTTATCAAGTATACAACTGTACTGGCAGAGTCCATCAATCAGGTGAAGGCAGTTGGACCAATTGACGTGAGCGTTCAGATGGATCTTCTGAAGAAAGCAAGCAAGCTTCTGAAAGAAGTGAACAGTACCATGAATAAGCTGAGCAAGCTGGTAGATCAGATCGAGACGCATCCGGAAGGACGTGACAGGGCAGTGTTCTGCAGAGAGAAACTGGTTCCGGCAATGGAGAAATTAAGAGAGCCGGTTGACGAACTGGAAATGTTAGTGGATAAAGATATGTGGCCGATGCCATCTTATGGAGATCTGGTGTTTGAGCCGTAAAGTGATCAGGAGGACTGCAGCCGCAGTCCTCTTTTCTATTAAAGAGGTAAAGTGAAAGCGGGAAAAAGATGAGTGAATTTGATTTTTTAGAGGAACAAGGCGTCAGTGCGGCGCTTATTAAGGCGGCGGAAGAGTTTCGACAGGAATATGGTGTTTCAGAGGAAGCGAAGCACAGACGGATAAAGCCGGCGCTGCCATTTTATGGGAAGGAAACATTGGAGATGGCCATGGCAGCGGTATTGGAGCAGGAGAATCTGCTTCTGGCAGGACCGAAGGCTACGGGAAAGAATGTGCTGGCAGAGAATCTGGCATATATTTTCGGAAGACCGGTGTATAACGTGTCCTTCCATGTGAATACAAACAGCGGTGACCTGATTGGAACAGATACTTTTGTGGATAATCAGGTGAAGCTGCGTAAGGGAAGCATTTACCAGTGTGCAGAGGAAGGCGGATTCGGTATTCTGGATGAGATCAATATGGCGAAGAATGATGCGGTTTCTGTACTTCATGCCACATTGGATTACCGCCGGTCCATTGATGTGCCAGGATATGACAAAATAGATCTTCACCCGGCGGCAAGATTTATTGGAACCATGAATTACGGGTATGCCGGAACAAAGGAACTGAATGAGGCTCTGGTTTCCCGTTTCCTGGTGATCGACATGCCGGCGCAGAATGAGGAAACGCTTGGTTTTATTTTCAACAGGATGTTCCCGGATGCAAAGAAAGAGGCTGTGGAGCAGTTTATGGGAGTATTTCTGGATCTGCAGCAGAAATCCATGAATAGTGAAATTTCCACAAAGCCTCTGGATCTTCGCGGCCTGCTTGCTGCCATGAAGATCGTGCGTACCGGGCTTTCCCCATGGCAGGCGGTACGCATGGGCATTGTGAATAAAACATTTGATGTGTTTGAGAAGGAAATTGTGGAGGATGTGGTGCGAACCAGAATTCCACAGGGCTGGACACGGGAAGATGTTTATGGAGAATAAAGAAAACGAATCTTTAAAAATTTCTGCCAAATTGGTTGATCTTGAAGATGCAGAGGAATTTTTGAAGAAATCAGCTATTGGGAAAGAAAAAATTAAAATTGCAGCTGGGGATAAGAAATCAGAAAAAGTTTCAATGGAAGTACCTGTAGCGGAGAAAAGCGAAAATTTTCAGGCAAGAGAGGATAACTGTGAAGAACTGAATCTCCAGGATTATCAATTAGAGCTGGAAAACCGTATCCGAAATCTGCTCTGGACCATCAGTGGGGACTACACCCAGCAGATGAAGCCGGATGTTTCCCTGTTCCTCAGGTCAAAGGATATTGCATTGTATGATGGAATTAAGCAGGGCGCATTGGCGAAATTCTTCGATAAAGATTTTCTGGGAATGTATCTGGTGAAAAAAATCTTCATGGGCGCGGATGAAGCTGCGCTTACCTTTGTTTCACAGCTCTGTATTGAAGAAGCCATCGGAGAACGGATCTGTGAACAGCGCCCTGGAATCTGGGAGATGCAGAGGAAAGCCTGCGAGGACATACTGGATCAGGAATATGAGACTATGCCGTCGGCAGCAGATAAACTGGGCTATCTGAGAGTGAACCTGCTGAGAAGGCGGATTGACAGAGGGGAAAATGCGGATGCATCAAACAAAACTATAACAAATATAACGGAAAAAGAACAAAAAGATAGAAAATACAAAGGAATCTATCACTATATTAACCTGATTTCCAGCGCAGCAGAGACTGCGGATACAATGTCTTTAATCCGCATCATAGACACGGTATACAATGAAGTTGCTGAACCCGATTTTTCCAAAAAGGCAACCCTTGAGCAGGTGCTTGCTGTCACTATGGAGGATCTGACGGAGTTTGACTGGCACGACTATCTTTCCGAAGAAATGTATGAGGACGCACTGGAAAGCTATATGGAGCAGCTTACCTCCAATGTGGCGGGCATGGAGAATGCGGATGTCACCCGGGAGATGGAAGAGGAACGGCAGTCGAAACAGAAAATTACAGTTCTGCCGCCGGAGGCTTTGGAAAAAGCCTACACCTATGTGGAACTGAATTTTGGAAAAACGTATCTGAGCGAGCTGGAAGAGAAGCGGATAAACCAGCTGATGTGCCGTGACATCCACAGCGACTGCAGCCTGTATTTTACTGAGGGAATTCTGAAAAGTCCGGTAAAACGAAATTACCAGTATGAATATGCAAAAAGGTTGAAAAATAAGAATATCTGGCTTTATCATGACAAACACCGTATTGTGAAGCGGAATATCTCCCTTCTCACAGAAATGCTGAAAAAGTCACTGGTCATCAAAAGTGAAAATCAGGAGATTCTTTCAGATAGAGGAATGATTGTTCCATCAAGGCTGTGGAGGCTTGGAAGAAGCAGTGATGCACAGGTTTTTAAGCGGGAATTGAAGGGAGATTCTTCTGATTTTGTGGTAGATGTGCTGATTGATGCCAGTGGTTCCCAGATGAGCCGCCAGGGAGAGGTAGCGCTGCAGGCCTACATTATCAGCGAGGCACTTAGCAATGCAGAGCTGCCCCACAGAGTGATGAGCTACTGCACTTTCTGGGATTATACCATTCTCCACCGCTTCAGAGAATATGACGACCCAAGAAGTGCAAATGAAAATATATTTAACTATGTAACATCATCCAACAACCGTGACGGACTTGCCATCCGGGCAGCAGGATACGGTCTGCTGAACCGGGAGGAAGAGAAAAAGATTCTGATCATTCTCAGTGATGGACGTCCTTACGATGTTATTGTCAATCGTCCCAATGCAAAGAATCCGGCACCGTATCATGGGAAGTACGCAATTACTGACACTGCAGCCCAGATCCGTAAGCTGCGCAGCCAGGGAGTGAGCGTGCTGGGGGTTTTTGCCGGGGAAGAGAAAGATCTGGCGACGGAGAAGAAGATTTTTGGAAAGGATTTTGCATATATCCGAAATATTACCGGATTTTCCAAAATCGTTGGAAGATATCTTACCAAGCAATTGGAGGATGAGGAATAAGAAAGCAGAATACGGAGGTAACGCCATGTTCCAAAATAACAAAAAAGCTGCCTTCCTGGATTATCTGATGATCATTGTGGGTACAGCCCTTATGGCAACTGCCATAAACAGTGTTTTCGATATGTCCGGTATGGTAACCGGAGGCTTTTCCGGTATTGCGATCCTGGTAAAAGAGTGGACGGAGGGAGTCGTGCCGGGAGGCATCCCGCTGTGGATCACGAACTTAAGTCTGAATATCCCGCTGTTTCTGATCGGAATGAAGCTCAGTGGATTCCAGTTTGTGAAAAGGGCACTGGTGGGAGAAATCTGCCTGTCATTCTGGCTGGCGGTTCTTCCGGCATTTGACATTGCAGGAAATGATCTTTTGCTGGCAGCCGTTTATGGTGGTGTAATCCAGGGAATTGGAATCGGACTTGTGTTTCTTGGAAGAGGAACTACCGGGGGCACAGACATGATGGCGGCACTGCTGCAGCGGAAGCTACGCCATTACTCCATTGCCCAGATTATGCAGTTTATTGACGGAGCCATCGTACTTGTAGGTATGTATGTGTTCGGTGTGCAGAAAGCACTTTATGCCATCATCGCCGTTTATCTTGTAACAAAGGTATCTGACAGCTTGATCGAAGGTCTGAAATTTTCCAAACAGGCGTATATCATTACCAGCAAGCCTGATGAGATTTCCAGAGAAATCATGGACAAACTGGATCGCGGCGTGACCGGAGTCCACGGAAAGGGAATGTACTCCGGCCAGAACAAGCTGCTTCTTTACTGCGTTGTGGGACGCAAGGAAATCGTGGCATTGAAAGAGCTGGTAGACCATATTGACCCGGATGCTTTTGTAATCGTGTCTGACGTGCGTGAAGTCCATGGTGAGGGATTTATTGAACGTAAGTAAA
>ERZ773133.3416-NODE-3416-length-12271-cov-13.327931_pt1 | contig 12271 bp, 6 predicted proteins | sample MGYA00580861_ERZ773133 | MGnify/ENA primary metagenome ERZ773133 (study PRJEB29015, sample SAMEA2737844) | human gut metagenome | biome: human gut; feature: human-associated habitat; material: faeces | place: China | collected 2012 ...
AAAGAATTTGCCGCCGTCTGTTTATTCTGGAACTTTTTTGTTCTCTGGTATTCCTATAATATTACTTATCAAACCAAAGAACGATATTCTTATTGCGGCAATTCCTTTTTGTCTCCTTTATTATTCCAGCAGCCCCAGAAAGATTTCTCTCCGCTCCACTTCTTCCGCTTCCTCATTTCCGTCCGCCCTGGCGTGCAGCAGCGGATATTTTGACCCTGTGCGCAGCATCTCCATCACCGACGCATAGTTGGCATATTCCGGCGACACCAGAATCATTCCTTTTCCACGCGGCAGTTCCTGCTCCATCAGGCTGCACAGATAGCGGAGGTTTGCTCCGTGAACCAGCGGAAACTTTTCCCGGATCTCCTGTAAGCGTTCGTCCGGCTGCTTCCAGCTGCCGTAGACGCCGCGGTAAATCTGCATAAATTCATGCAGCTGTTCTGTAAAATGCTCCGGAATCTTTCGCCCCGACTCTGTAGCAAGGAACCACAGATATTCCGAGAGCGGCATATACACCGGAACAAAGGCATGTTTCCTCACCGCTTCCTCCATATTCTGATTCAGATAAGCGCTATGCAGCACAATCGGATCGCCGGCCAGCAGCAGCTGTCTGTCCTCCGTCACATATACCGCCCACTCCTGTAAAAGGCTTTTGGTCCACTCCCTGCTCCAGGCATCCGGCGCGGCGGTCTTCTCCCGGAAAGAGGCACGCACCTTTTCCCGCCACTCCTCATCCAGGCAGTGCCATGCATCCCCGAGTAAGAGCACCTGCCACAAGATATCCGCTTCTTCCGCAAAAAGCAGCTGTTCCAGAAACGGTGTCACAAGATGCGCCCTCTTTCTGTCCGCATCTAAGATCGCACGCAGGATTTCCGGAACCATTCCGTCCGCCTCCGCACCCTCGGTCTGGAATACCAGAAACTGTTTTTCCTCCCCGTCCGTCTCCTGCAGCCGGTTTGCAATCTGTCCTGCCGCAGCCGAGAATGTACAGTATTCTTTTGCGGTGCTGTACGCTTTTCCCGCATGAAGATCCTGCGCCGTGTAATCCGGCAGCACTGCCGTGCGTTTTCCTTTCTGGTTCAGGTAAAGTGCCATCCACTCTGTATACACGGACAGCGGCGGCAGATACACCGTCTCCTGCTGCGGTTCTTTCATATCTTTCGTATCTTTCGTGTCTTTCTTCCCGTCCCGAAGCCGCCCGGACAATACGGCTGCCTCCGGCAGTATGGCGCGCTCCGTGCAGTTCTCTACATGGGATAAGCTGTTTAAAAACGCCTCGATTCTCGTTATCACTCCCACCTTGGACTGATGCTCGTCCACCTCTATTTTCAGGTACGGCTTGTCCCCCATAATTTCCGCAAAAAGGTGGGAGATCATGCCGTCCGGTCCGCAGCCGTGGTTCGTCAGATAGACGGCATACAGATTCGGATGCTCCTTAATGATCTTCGCTCCCGACAGAATGTGCTGCGCAAATGGCCAGTACAAATTTGGATAATGACCGGACAAATCCACATCATGTCCTTTCAGATGGGAAAGTGTCAACACTCTGCACCCTCTCTTTAACATTTCTCCGGGAATTCCCATATTTAAAACCGGGTCTGACACGCCGTAGTTTCTTGTAATCAGAACGAGCACCTTGTCCTCCGGTTTCAACTCGTCCAGGATCTGCGCGCCCAGTTTTTCAGAATTCTTCTCACAGCGCACCATCGCCGCCGCGCCCTTCGCGAGCGCCGCCGCACACCGTGCCTTGTCGCATCCCAGTTCCTGACCCGCTTTGATCATCGCTCCCGCGAGCTGCGGTTTTCCCATATCCAGATCCAGAACCGGGCAGATCAGCTCCACGCCGCGTTCCGAAAGCCCCAGCACACTTGCGACAATCCGCGGCGCTGTCTGCATATAGACACAGCCGTAATTGTGCGCAACGCCGGAAGTCTCATGCCGGATCGTATGGATACACGGGATAAAAATGTAGTCCACCTTTTTTCTCGCAAGCCATTCCATGTGCCCGTGCAGTAATTTTACCGGATAACAGGTCTCCTCCGCCGCCATCTCCTGTCCGAGCGCAATGATCTTATCGTCCGTCTCCGGCGACAGCAATACATTAAAGCCGAGAGTATTAAAATACTGGTACGTCATCGGGAAAAATTTATAAATCATGAGCGCACGCGGAATTCCCACAGTCTTTTTCCCCGGCAGCAGCGTTCCGTCATAGCCTGCCAGGAACCATTTCTGGCTCTTCCGGTAATTCTCCTCATTCCGGATGCTCTCCTTTTGGGATGTGCCACCCTGCTCTTTTGCCGCGAGCGCCGCTCCGTATGCCCCGGTCACATCGTAAAACGGCGTGATGTGAAGCCGTTCTCCAAACACTTCATAGAAAGCCGCAACGATTCCCTCGTTATGCACGACTCCGCCCTGAAGGCAGATATGTTCTCCCTTGCGCTTATTGCCGACTACCCTGTTTAAATAGTTTCTGACAATCGAGCGGCACAGCCCTGCACAGATATCCTCCTTGTCCGTGCCTGCCGCAAGCTCCGCTGCAATCTTGGATTCCATCAACACGGTGCAGCGCTCTCCCAGATCGATCGGCACATTTGCTTTCAAGGCACTGTTTCCGATCTCCTCCAGCGATACTTCCATGCGGTTCGCCTGTTCCTCGACGAAGGAGCCCGTACCCGCCGCACACACTTTGTTCATCTCGAAATCGACGACCTGACCGTCCCGGATACTGATGTATTTGGAGTCCTGACCGCCGATCTCAAACACGGTATCCACCTCCGGGCACAGATGGGCAGCCGCGCGCGCCTGCGCCGTGATCTCATCCAACACCGTGCCTGCACCGGTCTTCTCCGCGATATAGTACCGCCCCGATCCCGTGACACCAATGCCTTCCCACGTGAGTGCTTCCCCGTATTTCCGCTTTAACTGTGCCATTCCCTGCTGCACCGCGCCGAGAGGATTGCCGCGCGTTCTAAGATACAGATCGTCAATGACGGCTCCGTCCTCCTCCGTCAGCACAAGGTTTGTGCTCGTGGATCCCACGTCAATCCCGAGCCAGAGCTTTTCCCCGCCACGTAACGGTCTGGTCCGGTGAAGTGCCTCCTTCTCGTAGTCATATCGCGGCAGCGCCTTTCTTTTTTGCTCCTCATCCGCCACCTCCCTGCGGATCGGGTGTTTCCAGTCGAAGGCCAGCTTCCCGCGGCATGCACAGGCTGCGATTCCGGCAGCAGACACCACAGCTCCCTCTTCCCCGCAAAGCAGTTTTTCCTCTTTTAATCCGAAGATATCACAGATGGCGAGGCGCACGCCTTCATTATAGACAACGCCTCCCGTCACAAGCACCGGCGGCTGTACCGGAAGTTTCCGCACGACCGCAGATTTAAAATTGCGGATCACGGCATAGGAAAGTCCGAGCAGAATATCTTCCACCGGCACACCTTCCTGCTGTCTGTGGATCAGGTCTGTCTTGGCGAACACGCTGCACCGTCCCGCAAGCCGCGGCACACTTTTCGCCCGTCTGACATACTCCGAGTAGGCGGACAGCGGAAGTCCGAGCCGGTACATCTGATCCTCGAAAAATGCTCCCGTTCCGGCGGCACATTCCCCGTTCATGGCGTAGGAGAGCGTCTCTCCCTCACGGATTCCGGTAAGGAAGCAGGAATTCTGTGCTCCCATCTCTACGATGCTTCCCGCGTCCGGATAGAGCATTCTCTGTCCTTCCAGAAGGCTGCTGATGCGGTTGATCTGCACTTCCTTTTGGATCCCCGGATACAAACAGACTGCACCGGGATTGACCGCTGCATACAAAATCCTGTCGCCGCACGATGTCTCCACCTGCCCAAGCATGTCCACAAGATTCTGATACAGTTCTCCGCGATGCAGTCTGTAATCTTTATATATGATGTTTTCGCCTTCGACAACAGCGATGGAAATACTTCCATTTCCGATGTCGATTCCAAGTCCTGCTTCTCTCATTGCTTTCCTCCGAAATTGCCTCTTACGCATAGTTAGAATATTCTAACTAAATGTATCACATTGCAAGAGCCGTTTCGGTTGCAAAAGCAACGGAATCAGTTTTCTATTAGAGAAAGATTCTCAAATAGTTCGATCAGTCTAACTTCAATCCTGCCAGAAGCGAGCCAAGGCTGGTTCCTGTGGATGTGTGGTCTGTGTATGCCTCCAGATCTTCCACACCTTCGGTATCTACCATCTCCTCTGCCAGCGCCTTCATGGACAGGCTGATCTTATTGTCGTTGGTATTTAATACCTTTGCCTTGACCTTCTCTCCGACCTTAAGCACTTCGGACGGCTTTCCGATTCTGCGCTCACAGATCTGTGAGATGTGCACCAGTCCGCTCAGTCCGTTGCCCAGATCAATAAATGCGCCGTACGGCATCAGGCTCTCGACAGTTCCCTCAAGCACGGTTCCCGGCACGATCATAGAGATCTTGTGATTGCGCTCCTCCGCCTCTGCCTCGAGTGCGACCGCCTTTCCGGAAAGCACGAGCTTTTCGCGCTCCTCATCCACCGTGATGACCCGGACCGGAATCTCTTTTCCTACCCAGCTCTCCGTATCCTCCACATAAGCGGATGTGATCTGGGATGCCGGAATGAACGCGCGGATCCCCTCAAGATATGCCACAACGCCTGCCTTCACGCTCTCCTTGATGCGGACGGTTACCGTTGTACCCTCCTCCATCATCTCTTTGAGCTTCTCCCATGCCTGCTCTTCATTGGCTTCCCTGCGGGAGAGAAGAATGTTGCCTGCGCCGTCGTCTACCCGGATCACGGTCGCCTCGATCGTATCCCCCACATGCACAGCCTCCGCCAGTGAAAAATCCGGATCGCTGCTCATCTCCTCCGCACTGATAAATCCCGGTGCATAATATTTCAGGTCAAGCGTAACGCCCTCCTCGTTGACATCGATCACCGTGCCGGTTAAAATATCTCCCTCTCTGATTCTGCGGAAAGAAGCTTCTAACTCCTCCTTGTAATCATCCATTGATTCCATGTGTCTTAAACCTCCATCTCTTTTTCTACCTGTAGTGTACCACATTTCAGTCTGATTACAACCTTGAATAAATCACCATCCACCTCGATTGACAGTTTTCCGCCCTGCGCCTCGGTAAAACTTCTGGCAATCGCAAGTCCCAGACCCGAGCCTTCCGTGCCGCGCGAAGTATCGCCGCGCACGAAGCGCTCCGTGATCTCCTCCGGATCAAAATTCAGTTCCGTCGCCGACATATTTTTGATCGTGATCTCCACGAACTCCTCCGGTGCCTCCCCGGATGTGTGCACCTGCACGTACACGCGGCTCTGCGGCATCGCATATTTCTGAATATTGACAAACAGATTTTCAAAGATGCGGAATGTCTTCTGATTGTCGAGCACCACGATCACTTTTTCCTCCGGCACATCCCATCGCAGCACAAGCCCCATCGCCGCAAAGCGCTCCGTATGCTCCACCGCAACCTGCTTTAACAGATTCACCACATCGACTTCCATCGGATGCAGCACAATATTGTTGCTGGTCGCCTTGCTGACCTCAAAAAGATCCTCGATCAATATTTTTAACCGCTGGCTCTTTTTATCGAGCGTCTCAATGTATGACCTGCGCTCCTCCTCCGTGATGTCCTCCTTCTTTAACAGTTCCACGTAGGTTGTGATCGCCGTGAGCGGTGTTTTTAAATCATGGGAAACGTTCGTGATGAGATCCGTTTTCATTCGCTGGCTTTTCACTTCCTCATCCACCGCCTTCTTAAATCCGTCACGCACCCTGGAAAGTTCCACCTTCATCGGCTCATATATTCCCAGATCCTCGGTGATCTCCGTGTCCAGATCTCCGTCCGCCATCCGGCTTACACTGCGCAGCAGCGCCTGATAGTCTCTGCCGATCCTGTCATAATATTTTTTGATAAAACAGAACACAAAGATGGAGTACACGATCAGCGCGCCGATGCCGAAAAACCACATCATCGAGCAGAGCGACAGCACCGCAAAGTTGATCAGCACGATTTTCCAGATCGTCTTTGTGGATTTTTCTGAAAAATCCACATGCGCCACCTCATAGCGGAACGTGTTCCACAATTTTTTCAACCCCGGAAAGATCTGATAAATCAGGCTGTACTGTCTGATATATTCCCTGACTCCCATGGAAAATACCGGACGCAGTATGCGAAGCGCCGCATACCAGATGCCATACAGAAACAAGAGTGGAACCATCATCTGTCCAAGCTGTAAGACGGCTCTCCAGGCATTGTTTCCAAATAAAACATCCACTCCTTCGCTGTAATAGGAATAGCTTCTTATGATATCGTAGAAGTTTTCCTCCATACATGCCATGCAGCAGACGGCAATCACCGCCACCTCCATGAGATACCATTTCCCCGGACGCTGCATCGGTATGTCTTCCTTCCAGATGCGTCTGCTCGTCATAAGAAACATCCAGCCCGCCACCGTAGCAAGGCTTACCAGAAGCAAAATGCTTCCTCCTGACGCACGGTACACCAACACCACCTGCGTCCAGTAATTCGCCATATCCTCATACGGATCTCCCAAGGAAATCGTGTCGCTTGTTGATACCGGAAGTCCAAAGATGACTTTAAAGTCCTTCGGTCCCTGCAGCTGCCCCGCTTCCACATATCCGCCCAGCGACTGTCCCAAAAGATTTTCCCGGTCTACATTCTGAAACGCCTTGATCAGGACACTGCCGCTGATATCCGCATCGTACAGCGGTGTCACTTCCAGCGCGCCCCTTTCGTCAAAGGATATACATACAATGTCCGTATAATACTGCTGCAGCTCATCCGTCACGGTTCCATCCGCGCACGTCTCAAGCGGCTGATCCGTATTTTTCACGCAGTCGGCACTGCTTTTGTATACACAATAATCGATGTTCCAGCTGTCACTCTCAAACTGGCTTTTCCATTCGTCAAACGTAGAGGTTACCGTGTCCTTTACATACTGGTAATCTTCATCATCCGTCGGCAGATTCAAAAACAGTCCGCCTGCATCTGTCTGCCCGTTCCGCTCCATCTGCTCTGCATACAGGACATAGCTGCCCTGATAGAGCGTCTGTACCGTATCGTTGTCCACGCTGTCCCAGGACTCGTTTACCATCCCCGCCCTCTGCTGCTCTTTCTGTTTCTCGGCTGTCCGGTATACCGCCGGGAAAAAACACATGGTAATGATCGTGATAAAAACGATTCCCGCGATCGCTATGACAATCCGTTTGCTGCTGTTTACGGCATTGCTGTTGTTGCTGCTGTTGCCGGCACCATTATTTCTGCTGGCACCACTGTTGCTGCTGGCATCGTTATTTGCGCTGACATTGTTATTGCCGGCACCGTTGTTTCTATTGTTGTTTTTCAATTTTATATCCAACACCCCACACCACCTTTAAGTATTTTGGATCTCTCGGATTGATCTCAATCTTGTCCCGGATATTTCTCACATGCACCATAATCGTATCGGTATTGATCGCCTTTTCATTCCACACGCGCTCATAGATCTCGTCCGCCGAATATACACGCCCCGGTGTCCGGATTAAGAGCGCAAGTATCTTGAACTCAATCGGCGTCATCTTCACCGGTTTTCCATCCACAAACACCTCCACGGTGTCCTCATTCAGTTCCAGTCCTCCGATCACATGAATCCGGTCGTTCTTTTCCTCCTTCGGACTCCTGTTTGCAAACTGCGTATACCGGCGGAGCTGGGAATTGACGCGCGCCATCAGTTCCAACGGTGTAAACGGCTTGGTCACATAATCATCCGCCCCGATATTTAACCCGATCACCTTGTCGGTCTCCTCTGACTTCGCCGAGAGCATAATGACCGGAAAGTCATATTTTTCCCGCAGCTTCATGGTCATTGTAACGCCGTCCATGCGCGGCATCATGATGTCGACGATCGCCAGCGAGATCTTCTCCCGCTCCATCACCTCAAGTCCTTCCACGCCGTCTGCCGCCTTGAATACGTTGTAATTCTGACTCTTTAAAAAGATTTCAATTCCGTCCCTGATTTCTTTATCATCCTCAACAATTAAAATGTTATATTGTTCCATTTTTCTGCTCCTGCTCTTGTTCTCTTTTCTGCTATCATAACACATCCGCCGCAGAATCACACGCCTCCCCGTGCATTGATTACATTTTACCTGATCTGCCGCAAAATTCCCCGCAGAAATACCCGAAGAATTTCTAAAGAATTATTTAGAATTATTATCTTGACAACTGCCACTTCGTAGTGTATAGTAGTACAAGTGCTGAGGCAACTCACACAGATGCTGCTGTGGCTCAGTCGGTAGAGCGTCGCATTGGTAGTGCGGAGGTCACGGGTCCGATTCCCGTCAGCAGCTTCATTGAGAAGAAGCGCAAATCCTTGAATGAAAGGGTTTGCGCTTTTTTGTGCTATGGTGTTACAGTGTTACGGTATTATGACGAATGTATTGTGATGGAAGTCTGGATGAGGGGGGAATATACGGTTGAGGCGTTAATGCTATCTCGTGGCCAAGGGGAAAGTAGGAAAACTTTTTCTCGTCTCAGACCCGGGGTGCTCTTCTCTTCTGGCATTATGTCAACCTTTTTCCATTCTCTACGGGTCTGGCACGCGATTTTTCTCCTCTGGAACTTCGCCTTTTCCTTCTATCAGCCCCGGATTCCAGTTTGCTTGACGATTCTTCACACATTTTTCAACACTGCTTCATACCTTTTTCACATTTATCCGGTATCTTAATTATTGTCAAGAGGAAATCCCCATTGACACAATTTCTTTTTCATAATATGGCCGGTAAGTACCCCACATCTTACCGACTTCTCCTTCTTTTTATAAAATGATAAACGTACAAAACGCCTCACCATCCGGTGAGGCGTTTTGCGTATTCCTGTTGAATACCCAGATTCTGTCAACTTCTCCTTTACTACATGCGATTCATCATCTTAATGTGTGACTTGAACAGGGAATAATATTTCATTCCCTTGTCTTTGCCATAGTGCCCCTGCAATGCTGCGCGGAGAGAATTGAGATTCTTTCGCTTTCCGTTTGCCTGATAGAGGAATCCCGAAAAATCTTCCGGCGGTTCCTTTGCATACTCACTGTGGTCAAAAACCATTTTGCAGTACATGTCAAACTTTTCTTTTAAGCCATAAGCCGGAAGTTCTGACCAGTAAGACGCATACTCTGCATTCGTCTTCAGTTCCTGATACAGCCGCTTGCCTTCTTCCTCGCCGAGAAGCGCAACCAGTGCATTGTGAAAATCCACCAGATTTTCCTTGCTGATGCAGGCACACAATGTCTTTAAAATTGCTCTCTCTGCATTCAGATCCAGTCCAAACTTTACTGGCGCTTCGCTCTGGTCCGTAGCATTTGACACACTCTGTGGATTCCCTGACATTTCTTCTTTCAAATCCATCATTGCTGTCATTTGTCCGGATTGTTCCTCCGTCAGATCCGGCTTCTCATTCCCTGCGTTCTGCGTCTTTGCTTTGTCACTCTTCTGTGACTTTTCCGAACGATCCGGTTCTGACATACGCTCAGACTTTTCTGCTCTGACTGCTTTCGCTGACTTTCTTGACCGTTTTGCCCTGCCGGTCTTCTCTGCCGGCTCAGCCTTCCCGGATTCCTCTGCCAGCCCAGCGTTTTCTTCCGGTTCCGACTTCCCGGATATCTCTGCATCCTCAGCCTTTCCGGTCACTTCTGCCTTCCCGGATTCCTCTGCATCCTCAGCCTTCCCGGTCACTTCCGGCTTCCCGGATTCTCCTGCCAACCCAGCTTTCTCTGCCGGTTCAGCCTTCCCGAATTTCTCTGCATCCTCAGCTTTCCCGATCACTTCTGCCTTCCCGGATGTCTCTGCATTTCCAGCCTTCCCGGACGCTTCCGGCTTCCCGGATTCTCCTGCCTTACCGCCGGCTTTCGACGGTTCTGACTTCTTGGATGACCGTGGCTTCTTTGACTGCTCTCTGCCACGCTCTGCTTCCGCTTCCGGGCCAATCTCCCGAACCTGCTCTGCTTCCGCTTCCGGTCCGGTCTCCCGAATCCGCTCTGCTTCTGCTTCCTGGCCGGTCTCCCGAACCTGCTCTGCTTCCACTTCCGGGCCAGCCGCTCTGGTCTGTTCCTGTTCCGGCTCTGCTGCTGCCCCGGATTCCTTTGCCACGCGCTGCTTTTTCTCTGTCAGCATTCTGTGGCATTCCTTTCCGCTTAAACGGCTCACAGGCATTTTCCGCGTTGACCAGTAGCGCACCGCAGCGTCAAATCCCGTATCATTTGATACAATGACATACTCCCTGTCCGCGTTCTGGCTCAGGCGATAGCCAAGTTCCGATACCAGCTGGAAATCCAGCGCATTGCTTCCCTCAAAACACTTAATAAAGTCTGCTTCCTTTTCCGTCTCCTTGAGCATCCTCACATTTTCGTAATTCATATGCGGGCTCTTTGTCGTATAAAATACAAGAACCTCGTCATCTTCCTGCGAGGATACCAGAAGCGGCACCCATATATCTCCTACATTCTCACTGTCAACCAAATAAATTTTTCCCATTCATTTTCCTGCTGACAGAATCCTTTTTTATTGTACCACATTCCGCTTTTATACTGCAATGTCGTTTTTCCGCTGACGCTTCTTCACTTTCCCGTGTTCTGTTTTATAAAATATCGATGTACTCGCCCGCAAGCGCCTTGTTCATGCTGCGCACCGCACAGAATTTTCCGCACATGGAACAGGTGTCCTCGTGCTCCGGTTTGCGGTCCTCGCGGATCTGTTTTGCGGTCTCGGGATCAATCGCACATTCCCACTGTGCATCCCAGTCCAGCACGCGGCGTGCGTCTGCCATCTTGTCGTCGATCTCTCTTGCGCCCCGCACGCCCTTGGCAATGTCTGCCGCATGCGCCGCAATTTTCGATGCAATGATGCCCTGCCTGACATCCTCCACATTCGGAAGCGCCAGATGCTCCGCCGGTGTCACATAGCACAAAAATGCAGCTCCGTTCTGCGCGGCGATCGCTCCTCCGATCGCGGAAGTGATATGGTCGTACCCCGGCGCAATGTCCGTTACCAGCGGTCCCAGTACATAAAACGGTGCTCCCATGCAGATCGTCTGCTGAATCTTCATATTCGCTGCAATCTGATCCATCGGCATGTGGCCCGGTCCCTCTACCATGACCTGCACATCTCTTGCCCAGGCACGCTTTGTAAGTTCTCCCAGCCGCACCAGTTCCTCAATCTGACACACATCGGATGCATCCGCCAGACAGCCGGGTCTGCAGGCATCGCCAAGGGAGATCGTCACATCATGCTCCCGGCAGATCTCAAGGATCTCATCGTAGTACTCGTAAAACGGATTCTCCTCTCCGGTCATACACATCCACGCAAACACCAGTGAACCGCCTCTGGATACAATATTCATTTTTCTCTTATGTTTCCTGATCTGCTCGATCGTCTTGCGCGTGATTCCGCAGTGCAGCGTCACAAAATCCACGCCATCCTCGGCATGCAGGCGTACCACATCAATAAAATCCTTTGCGGTCAGTGTCGCAAGATCCCTCTGATAGTGAATTACAGAATCATATACCGGCACGGTTCCGATCATAGCCGGACATTCCGCCGTCAGTTTTCTCCGGAACGGAATGGTGTTCCCGTGCGAGGAGAGATCCATGATCGCATGCGCTCCCATGTCAACTGCCGCCATCACTTTTTCCATCTCCACGTCATAATCCTTACAGTCTCTGGAGATTCCGAGATTTACATTGATCTTCGTCCGCAGCATCGAGCCGACACCCTCCGGGTCAATGCATTTGTGATGCCTGTTCGCGCAGATGACCACCTTTCCCTCCGCAACGAGCGGCATCAGCTCCTCTGTGGTCATGCGCTCCTTCGCCGCAACCTTCTTTAACTCCTCTGTCACAATGCCCTTGCGGGCTGCCTCCATCTGTGTTGCATACTGTTCCATATTTTTCTGCTCCATTTCTGCAGAGGATGTGCGAAAAAATCCGGCGTCGCAGTGACGCCGGATTCCACAAACTATCTGATCCATCATTCGCTCCCTACGACAGTATTAACTGACAGGTTCCAAGAGTCAGGTTTTAACCTTCTCAACCGTTTGCGCATGCGCACAGTCCCTCTGCGATATATTCTTTTTCCTCTAACACCTTATCTCAATTCTATGCTTCTGTCAATCTCCCTTTCCTCAGAACTGCTCTTTTCCATAACAAAAAAAAGAACAGCCATCACTGGCTGCCCTTTTAGGAGAAGGTATTTTTACTATGGGGTATAGCAAAAACTATA
>ERZ773133.3422-NODE-3422-length-12259-cov-3.688135_pt1 | contig 12259 bp, 11 predicted proteins | sample MGYA00580861_ERZ773133 | MGnify/ENA primary metagenome ERZ773133 (study PRJEB29015, sample SAMEA2737844) | human gut metagenome | biome: human gut; feature: human-associated habitat; material: faeces | place: China | collected 2012 ...
GTGCCGGACGTTCACTTAATACAATGACACGGTTTGCCAGACTAACTGCTTCAGACAGGTCATGGGTGACGAGAATGGCAGTTTTTTCTTCCTGTTTAATAATTGTGCCAATATCATCTGCTACTTTCAGACGGGTCTGATAGTCCAAAGCAGAAAATGGTTCATCTAAGAGCAAGAGCATAGGATTTAAGACAAGCGTCCGAATGAGGGCTGCCCTCTGGCGCATACCGCCGGAAAGCTCAGAAGGACGTTTGTCTTTGAACTCATAGAGACCGTAATTTTTTAAAAGCGAATTGGCATAGGCGGTGGATGCAGAGTTGATATTCCCCTGAATCTCTAAGCCAAGCTGAATATTTTTCCAGATGGTTCGCCATTCTAACAGATGATCTTTTTGCAGCATATAGCCGATGGGATTGTTCGAGTGTTCCTGTATGCGTTTTCCGTTTAGCAGGATTTCGCCTTCTTCCGGTAGGAGCAGACCTGCGATCAGGGAAAGCAGCGTGGTTTTTCCACAGCCGGATGGCCCTACAACTGCGATGAAATCTCCTTTACAGACCGTAAAATGAATGTTTTGAAGAGCCGGTGTTTCACCCTGCATGGAATGATAGGCATAGTTTATGTGATTGATCTCAAGCAGTGGTTCCATAACAATCCTCCTGATAAAATATAGTATCTGGTGTAAACACGTTGATTCGCTTGCACTCATTACATTGTATGAAGAAAAACGGAAAGGGTGCTAAGAGCAGGGCAATGACAAATCCGGGGACATGAAGTATAATGGATGCAGGAAAAGACGGTTTTGGAGGTGGATATGGGACAAGGATCAGAAAAGAATCATAGAAAAATTTACCTGTTGCTCATCATACTGCTCTTGGTGGCAGGTATCCTTCTTGGGATTTTGTATTTTCAATCTTCACAGGAAATAGAAAAATCACAAAAAGAAGACGCGGCATCTTCTAAAAAACAGGAACATAGTATGAAAACAAATGAGAAAACAGTAAAAGAGCAGAAACAGGAAAGTATGAAAACAGAGGGAAAAGCCGAAGTTAACATAAAAGAAACACAGGCAGGAGATGTTGTGGAGGATTCCGTCATAACACAAACAGGTATGGAGCAGTTTTTTTATAAGGAAGAGCTGACAGATGAGGTATTTGCAAGAATGGATGGCGTATCTTATCCGCAAAATGCACAGATTGGCAGGGAAGAGTTATGTTATCTGCGGGTGCTTCATACGGGTTTTGATGAAAAGACATATATAGGCGAGCTGGTGGTCAATCAAAAGATTGCAGACGATGTTTTAGATATCATGAAAGAACTCTATGAGAAACGGTATCCAATCGAAAAAATGCTCTTAATAGACGAATATGGTGCAGACGATGAAGCATCCATGAGTGACAATAATACATCTGCGTTTAATTACCGCACCATTGCGGGAACAAACAGGCTTTCTAAGCATGGACAGGGGTTAGCAGTAGATATCAATCCAAGATATAATCCATGCGTGCGGACAAAAAACGGGATCACTACGGTAGAGCCGCAAAACGGAAGCGCCTATGTGGATAGGAATGCAGATTTTTCTTATAAAATTATAGAAGGAGATCTGTGCCTGCAACTCTTTTTAGAACATGGATTTACATGGGGAGGCAGTTGGAACAGTGTAAAAGACTATCAGCATTTTGAAAAGGCAGTAGAGTAAGGTATCCGATATTCGGATGAATAATTATACATATTGGCGGAGAATAAGAATTGCATTTTTACAAAAAGTGAGATAAAATAAAACAGCTATGATAGAACCGTACATCGTAGCAGGATTGATCGAGGCGGAAAATGAACCAGCAAAAGAATCAGCAAAGTAATCAGCAAAAAAATCAGACGAAACAAAATTACCAGAAAATCTTAGACCGTACCATAGAGGAACTACAGCAGCTACAGCGTGTTCCGACATTATTGCTGCACAGTTGTTGTGCTCCATGCAGCAGCTATGTACTGGAGTATCTGTCGGAGTATTTCCAAATTACGGTTTTATACTACAACCCGAATATTTATCCGGATGAGGAGTATAAAAAAAGAGTGGCAGAGCAAAAGGAGTTCATCGAAAGATTTCCGGCAAAAAATCAAATTTCATTTATAGAAGGAAGATTTAATAAAGAAGATTTTTATGCGATGGCAAAGGGGTTAGAAGATGTACCGGAAGGCGGAGAACGATGTTTTTCCTGCTATGAAATGAGACTGCGTGAGGCGGAGGAATATGCAAAACGGTTGGGAATGGATTATTTTACAACAACCCTTTCTATCAGCCCTTTGAAAAATGCGGCAAAGCTTAACGAGATTGGCTTGAAGTTAGAAGAGGAATACGACGTGCATTATCTGTTATCGGATTTTAAAAAGAAAAATGGATGTGTGATGAAAATAATTGGGGTTAGTAATTTACTGTCTGCGACTTTTTCTATGGAAATAGCTAATGAACGTTATAGGGACAACAGATTTCTCAAGGCACAATTACAGATGGCGAGAGACAGGAAGGAAAGTGTGATTCGACAACGAGAAGAAGAATTTAGGAGGATGAAAGCAGATAGCCTTGAGAAGGCGGTAGAAGAGAGAAAAAGAAAACAATCTTTAGAATGTAAAGTTGTTGCTACTTGGAAAAGTGCTACGGACTATGGCTATACTCAAAAAGAATTTGAGTCTTTTAAACAGGAGACCTGTCCATTAAAAAGATGTTCTTTTGCTGTAGAGCAAGATGTATTTGAAATAGAGGGTAATTATCATATTAGGCTTATTGTGAAATTACATTATTCTTCAAGACTTAAAAGGAGGGGATTAGAAAAAGATTATTATTTAAAGTGTAGAGTAAATGATGAGCCTTTTGAATCTGAAAAAATGAGTCTAAAAAAGAATACGGGAGGAAAAAATTATGATGAGATGATAGTTTTCTTAGTTCCTATAAATGAAGAAATGTTGAAAAAAAAGGTGGAAATATCATTCTTTATAAATGATTATGAACTTTGGAATTATGAAATTTATAGGCGATTACTTTCTTAAACTTGTATAAATGCTTATAATACAAAAATATGATTGGTGCTATTGCTGGAGATATTATAGGCTCTATTTATGAGTTTGATAATATAAAAACAAAGGATTTTCCTTTATTTAGTAAGGAATCGTCTTATACAGATGATTCAATAATGACTATTGCTGTGGCTGATTGGTTGCTTCATGGTGGTGATTTGGCTAAGGTAATGCAGAGTTATGGAAACCAATATCCTTGTCCTATGGGAGGATATGGAGGGCGTTTTGAAAGATGGTTGCATGAAATGACTCCACAGCCTTATAATAGCTGGGGAAATGGAGCTGCAATGCGTGTTAGTCCTGTTGGATGGTACTTTGAATCTTTGGAAGAAACATTAAAAGTGGCGAGAGAAACAGCTATTGTTACTCATAATCATCCTGAAGGTATAAAAGGAGCACAAGCTACAGCAGCAGCTATTTATTTAGCTAGAGAGGGGAAATCTAAGGAATATATAAAAGAGCTCATAGAGGCCGTCTTTGGCTATGATTTGAATCGCACTTGCGATGGGATTCGTCCTAATTATACATTTGATGAAAGTTGTCAAGGTACGGTGCCGGAAGCTATTATTGCCTTTTTAGAAAGTGAAAGCTTTGAGGATGCTATAAGATTGGCAATTTCGTTGGGTGGTGATAGTGATACATTGGCATGTATAACAGGAGGAATTGCGGAGGCTTTTTATAAATATCAGATGCCCTATATGATAAAAAAAGAAGTCCGTAAATTGCTTGATGCTGATTTATGGAAAATAGTGAAGGAGTTTAGGAGTAAACAGAAAAGGCATTTTGTTCATCCTCGTTGGAGTGATTGTAATATTCGAATTATTCATCAAGCGTCTGAAGAGGAAAGAAAAGAGGCTATAGAGAAAATGTGCGATAATTTAATTAATAATATAAAGAAACTGTAGGAATGCATAGAGGAGAAAGGATTAAAAGATTGTGTGATGCGATTATTGAAGTTTAAATAGGTACTTCATGGAAGGTGTGCATCTTGACTGGTGAAAAAGAGGAGAAAATGCTCAGAGGAATATCTTGAAGCTGGGCATGAAATAGAAATGACTTTGGTGGCAAAAGAATGTGAATGCTGTTTAACAGGTGTGTTGAATAGCATTTTCAGTTTTAGGTGATTCCATGATACGAGAGATAATATTGTGTATTAATGAAGAATAAGGATTAGTGATAGAGAATATTTGTTTGATGTAGGTTTCGTTTATCAGTGTTCCGATATGTAATAATCTGGTTGATTTATGTTGTCTAAAAGGGAGGTATGCATGATCTTTATATAGAAAATTAAAGCTATAAGGGTATGGAGAATTCGAATGTTGACTTGCATCTATTTGTATTAAATAGTAATGAATGTTTTAGGAAAGTTGTAGACAAAAAAGGGAAGGTGATTAAATGTTATTGCTTAATTCCTTTAATATCTGCATTTAAACTTAAGTTCCTGATAATAGATAGATTGATTCCCCCAGACGCGTACTCTACCGGGCTGAGCTACATCCCGAATTGCGGATGCAAAAGTAGTGCTTTATTTTGAAATAGCAAATAATTTGGTTGATTTTTGTTTGTACATAATATTATTGGTTGATGTGTATCTTTTGTTATTACCTTGTTTAGTACTCTGTAAGGTGATGATTTTCTTTACCTTGTGATGAATAATAGAAAAAGGAACGCATCTCAAATATGAAGAGTCAACGTTCCTTTTTTATTTGTCAGAGAGGATTAAGGTCTATTTTATATACGAAGTAAGTGCGTCATTATGGTCAACTTCTTCTTTCAGACTTCTTAATAGAGTTTCTATGTTTTGGAAGTGATAGTGTAAGATACCTTCCAATTGCTTCAGAAAACCCACGTTTCCTGCTAGTTGCATCACGAATTGCAGATGCAGACCGATTTCCCGGTTATTTTGCAGAAGGATTTTGGGAGGAGTGTTATTTTGCATCATGTAGGCTCCACTGGCGTTTTGTATTTCGGCAATGCCCTGTCCCCATTCGTGTGTACCTATTAGTTGCAGAGTATGGATGAATTGTCTTAGTTTACGATATAGGCATTTCATACTCAGGTATTCTGAATTCTCTTCTGCATAATTTACATTCATGATGTTGGCTAATTGCAAATAATACAATTTCATTGCGTCTTCTGATGGGAAGTCTGTGCGTGGGTGCATTGCGGCATTGGGTAATTTCTGAACGGCTACCATTTGAGTGTTGTTTTCCATAAATCATTAAGTTTTAAAAGGTGAATAATTCGATTTATGGGAGAGGAGAAGAAAAAGAAAAAAGAGGCAATCCCCACCTGTCCCATTGTCGAACATCTAACGCGTAGCTGTTGGAGGTGCATTAACACTCCCCATGGGGGTGCAGGGACCGCCATATAGGAGTGGCGTGAACGGGCATAAAAATGCCCGCCACGATTACTTGGCAGGTTTCCCTGCTGCACGATAAAAAATGGTTCGACATCACAAAGGTACAATAAAAAATAAAGTAGCAATGTAAATCGGGGAGGAAAATACATCTGTTCTCTGATTAACTTTATTAATGATGCGAATCAGAAGTTGAAATTCACATGAACAATACCGAAATAAAGGATCGATGAATAAAACTGATCTTCGGAAAGGTATGACTGCGAAAAAAACGCTGCTCTGTTCTGAAACTTTAGAGAATCAATGTATTATAGTCTCTCTGAAAATCTTTATCTTTGCGGACAGTTTGAAAACAGAAGTGAATAATAATTGATACAATAACTTAAAACAACCAGAATCAAATGAAGCAGGATATGATTGTTATCCTTGACTTGGGTAGTCATGAGAATACGGTATTGGCTCGCGCCATCCGTGCGTTAGGTGTATATAGTGAGATCTATCCTCATGATATAACCGTTGAAGAACTGAAAAAGTTGTCCAATGTAAAGGGCATTATTATCAATGGTGGACCGTGTAACATAGTAGATGGCGTTGCCATCGATGTGAATCCTTCTATCTACGAGGCGGGAATCCCAGTGATGGCTGCCGGTCATGACAAAGCGACTTGTGCGGTGAAACTGCCACAGTTTACTGATGATATTGAAGCTATCAAAGCAGCTGTTAAGCCTTTCGTTTTCGAAACTTGCAAGGCCGAAGCTAATTGGAACATGACCAACTTCGTGAATGACCAGATTGAATTGGTACGTCGCCAGGTGGGTGACAGAAAAGTATTGCTGGCCCTTTCCGGTGGTGTTGACAGTTCCGTAGTGGCAGCTCTGTTGCTGAAAGCAATTGGCAACAATCTGGTATGCGTGCATGTAAATCACGGTCTGATGCGTAAAGGCGAATCCGAAGATGTAGTAGAAATGTTCGGTAATCAGCTGAAGGCGAATTTGATCTATGTAGATGTTACCGACCGCTTCCTTACTAAACTGGAAGGTGTGGAAGATCCCGAACAGAAACGAAAGATTATCGGCGGAGAGTTTATCCGCGTATTCGAAGAAGAAGCGCGTAAACTGGACGGTATCGACTTCTTAGGCCAGGGAACTATCTACCCTGATATTGTGGAAAGCGGAACGAAAACGGCCAAGATGGTGAAGTCTCACCACAACGTAGGCGGTCTGCCGGAAGATCTTCAGTTCGAACTTGTGGAACCGTTGCGTCAGCTTTTCAAAGACGAAGTACGTGCATGTGGTCTTGAACTGGGCTTGCCTTATGAAATGGTTTATCGTCAACCCTTCCCCGGTCCCGGTCTGGGCGTGCGTTGTCTGGGTGCTATCACACGCGATCGTTTGGAAGCTGTGCGCGAGTCCGATGCTATCCTGCGTGAAGAGTTTCAACTTGCCGGACTGGATAAGAAAGTGTGGCAATATTTCACCGTGGTACCCGACTTCAAGTCAGTGGGTGTGCGCGACAATGCCCGTTCTTTCGAATGGCCGGTTATCATCCGTGCTGTCAATACGATTGACGCGATGACCGCTACCATCGAACAGGTAGAATGGCCTGTCCTGATGAAAATTACGGATCGTATCCTGAAAGAAGTAAAACATGTGAATCGTGTTTGCTACGATATGTCTCCGAAGCCTAACGCTACTATCGAATGGGAATAAAAGACTTTTTGTTAAATAGCTAGCGCATTAAGTCCTTTCGGATACTTCATTTAAAGATACTTTCCGTATCTTTGCTGTCTCTCTTACAAAAGGTGGCATCTTTTGCTGTAAAAGATGCCATCTTTTGTGTTATAAGATGCCACCTTTTGCTACAAAAGATGCCATCTTTTGCATGGAAGGAATAAAGGAGAGATGTCAAAGGTAGTAATTAAAAACACGTAAAGACTATGGGAATGATTTACTTGGTAAGAAAGAAGCTCTTCCAGACTAAGGAAGGTGCAAAACAACTGTATTATGCCGTGCAACGTACACTGCAACCCAGAGGTGGGGTGACCGAAGACATACTGGCAAAACGAATCGCTCACCGGACGGGCAGGAGCGAAGGTGATGTAAAAGGAATATTGGCCGACCTGCCTCACTTCATAGAAGAGGCCTTGAAGAATGGGGAGTCGGTATCCATCAAAGGACTGGGCTCTTTCCATATTGCGATAACCAGCGAGGGCTTTGAACACCCCGAAGACGTGATGCCGGGAACCGTGCGCATTTCGCGCGTTTACTTCACCGCTGACCGCGGCTTGACCAAGGAATTAAGCAGGGAAATGAGATTTTTCCGCTATCCGCTGAGCAAATACTTCCCGGCAAGTATGTTGAGCAAGAAAGTTGTGGAAGCGGAAAAGAAGGCGGAACTGCAAGGAGAATTTCCGGAAGAAGAGATTACTGAGAACCCCTAAAGAATACCCCTTCCACACTCTATTCCCTATGAATAAAGGGTTGCAGAAGTGTGGAAGGGGAAATAGTACAGGTACACAGTGAGGTTATACCCCCATGCATTCCCGATAAAAATCGAACATTTCGTAAATGGTATCTTTGTCGGCAGTCTGGTTAAGGCAGATGTCTCCGACTTCTTTCAATAGAGTGAAGTTGATGGCGCCGGCAGTGTTCTTCTTGTCATGCTTCATCAACTCATAAAGTTGGTCGTACTGTTTGCAATTGAAGGCAAAGCCACCGTAGTTCTCTTTGATGAACTGAATGGTCTGGCGCATTTTCTCTTTCGGAAAACCTACCTTTATATAAGAAAGGTATAGCTCGCAAACAATTCCCCAAGCAACAGCATAACCATGTAATACGGGGCGACCTTCGGCAAGAGCCAGACTTTCGAAGGCATGACCTACGGTATGTCCCAGGTTCAGCGCCTTGCGGATGCCGTGTTCCAGCGGATCTTGTTCCACGATATCCTCTTTTACTTGTACGGAACGGCCCACCATTGATTTCAGTGCAACGTAATCTATCTTGTCCGTATCGAAAGCCAATAACTCGGCAAGGTGCTCCGGGGTACTGATAAGACCGTGCTTCAACATCTCGGCGTACCCGGAGAAGAAGTTGTGGGCATCGAGGCTGCGCAGGAACTCCGTTTCAAGAAGTACACTGGCGGCGGGTGCGAAAACACCGATTTCGTTCTTCAACCCGTTGAAGTTGATACCCGTTTTGCCTCCTACGGAAGCATCCACCATGGCCAGCAGGGTGGTGGGGATATTGATATAGGCAATGCCCCGCTTGAAGGTAGAAGCGGCGAAACCACCCAGGTCGGTCACCATGCCGCCGCCTAGGTTGATGAGCAATGAATGACGGGTGGCGCCTTGTTCGCTCAGGGCTTGCCACACCGAAGCCAGTGTTTCCAGATTCTTATGAACGTCTTCGGCGCCGATAATGATTTCTGTAGCTTCTTTTAGTGCCGGGATGCCACTGAGTTGCGGCAGGCAGAGGCGGTGGGTATGCTCGTCGGTAAGGATGAAAAGCTTGTCATGGGGACATTTCCCGATGGCGTTTGTCAGGCTGCTTTCCAGTTCCTCGCAGAGGATTACTTCTTGTTTACTCATGATGTATTTGTCTTTTTTAGTTCCGCAAAGATAATGCAAATCGAGTACAGAACTTTCATGCTTGCATGAAAAAGTTATGCCGAGATGCAGCTTATCTTCTTTGAAAGATAGGATTTCTCTCTGAAAGAAGTATCTTTGCAGACAACAAAACTTACCACTTCCATAAACGTATAACTTATAATTCTTAAATAAAATGAAAGCATTGTTACCGGTATATTGCCGTTTATTAGGATATTTTGTGATTGCTCTGGCGTTGTTCATTCCGATAATGCTCTATGTAATGGGGAAAATGACGGATGCCAACCTGCTGTTCTATAAAGAGTGTTCCAAGTTGTTGATGATGCTGGGGGCACTGATGACTATCTTTGCCCTGACGAAGGACGAAAGCAAAAAAACAGAAGAGATACGCAACAAGGCCACGCGCAATGCCATATTTCTGACTGTGCTGTTCATCTTCGGTGGCATGCTTTATCGACTGGCGAAAGGAGATATTATGAGTGTGGACACTTCCTCTTTTCTGATATTCCTGATACTGAATATTCTTTGTCTGGAATTTGGTATAAAGAAAGCGCGGGTTGATGGGTTATTTAAGCGCGAACGTCGATAATTAGAATCTTTTATTTAATCCTCATTAAACTTTTTAATGGAAAGCTTGTCAAATGAAGCAGTGTAAAAACAGACATTTTGTTTCATAAAAAACAGGCGCATGAAAAAAGTAATCATCGGAACAGTGTTATTGCTGACAACAACGCTTTCCGTTTTCTCTCAGACTAAAAACATTACGGTGGCGGGACGTGTCATTGAAGACGACACGAAAGAGCCCGCCGTACAAGCCACAGTACAGTTGCTTTCGTTGCCGGACAGTGCATTTGCAGCAGGCATCGCAACTACGCAACAGGGATATTTCACTCTCCCTAAAGTACAAGCCGGGAAATATGTATTGAAGGTTTCCTATATCGGCTTTCAGCCCACAATGCTTCCCTTGCAATTGTCGGCTCAAACTCCCAATAAGAATGTAGGCACGCTGTCGTTGAAGACGGATGCCGTGATGCTGGCAGAAGCGGTGGTTACCGCAGAAGCGCCGCAGGTGCAGGTGGTAGAAGATACTTTGGTGTACAATTCTACTGCTTACCGTACGCCGGAAGGCGCCATGCTCGAAGAGTTGGTGAAGAAACTCCCCGGTGCCGAGATTGATGATGATGGCAACGTGAAAATCAATGGTAAGGATCTGAAGAAGATTATGGTGGACGGAAAAGAGTTCTTCGGCGGAGACGTAAAGACGGGCTTGAAGAATCTACCGGTGGAGATGATTGATAAGTTGAAGACGTATGACAAACAGTCTGACCTGGCGAGAATCACGGGTATTGACGACGGTGAAGAAGAAACGGTGCTCGACCTGACGGTGAAGAAAGGAATGAACCGTGGATGGTTTGGTAATGCTGATGCTGCCGTGGGTACTGAAGATCGCTATGCAGCACGTTTAAACGTAAACCACTTTGTGGATAAGACGCAGGTCACTCTTATCGGTTCTACCAATAACGTGAACAATCAGGGTTTTTCCGGTGGTGGTGGCGGCCCGCGCTGGCGACGTAACAATGGTTTGAATGCTCCAAAAGAGCTGGGCATCAGTTTTGCTACCGAGAAAAAGAAGATAGAGTTGGGAGGAAGTGCCCAGTACAATTATAATGATGCTGACATTGCCAATGTCAATTCATCCGAACGTTTCTTGCAGAACGGTAATTCATATTCCAACTCCAACTCACTCAACCGGAACAAGAATTCTACGTTCAGAGCTGATTTTCGTTTGGAGTGGAAGCCGGATTCAATGACGAACATCATCTTCCGTCCTAACTTCTCTTATGGAAAGACGGATAATGCTTCAAGTTCATTGACGGGAACCTTCAATGCAGACCCGTTCAGCTTGGTTGCTAACCCAAATGATTATCTTGATTTCGATGCGATAAGCACCGGAGACCCGTTGAAGGATATTCGTGTGAATGCTACGAACAGCGGTACGCTTTCTGACAGCAAGAGTGTTTCTACCGATGCAACGTTGCAAATTAACCGTAAACTGAATGACAAAGGGCGTAATATTACGTTCCGCGGACGCTTCGGCTATGGTGATAATGACAATAACCAGTACACGGAGTCCATGACGCGTTACTATCAGATTCCTACCAATCCGGATTCTACTTTGATTCGTAACCAGTATATCACTACTCCGACGAATGACTATAATTATAGTGCGCAGATCACTTATAGCGAACCTATTGCACGGGCTACTTTCCTGCAATTCAGCTATCAGTTCCAGTATAAATATAGTGAGAGTGACAAGACAACGTATGATTTGTACAAAATCAATCCGGAATGGGGACTTGGCGAACCGTTGCCCGTAGGTTATCAAAACCATGCCGTGGATAGTCTGGGTAAATATGCCGAGTACAGATACTATAATCATGATGCTTCCGTATCATTGCGTTTCATCCGTGAGAAGTATCAGTTGAGTGCCGGAATGTCTTTCCAGCCGCAGAGTTCCAAGCTTTCTTATAAGAAGGGAGATTATATGATTGATACCACCCGTTCTGTATTCAATTTTGCCCCGAATATTGATTTCCGCTACCGCTTCTCCAAAGTAAGCCAGTTGCGCTTCAATTATCGTGGGCGTACAGGACAGCCAAGTATGGAGAATCTGTTGCCGATTGTAGACAACTCCAATCCGCTGAATATCCGTGTCGGTAATCCGGGCTTGAAGCCTTCCTTCACGCACTCCATGCGTTTGTTCTATAATACGTATAATGCGGAACTCCAACGGGGAATCATGACGCATGCCAGTTTCTCGGCTACACAGAACAGCATTAGTAACAGTACCGAATATAATGAAGAAACCGGTGGACGTACCACAACCCCAAAGAATATCAATGGCAACTGGAGTGCGTTTGGTATGTTCGGTTTCAATACGGCATTGAAGAATAAGAAGTATACTATTAATTCATTCTCCAACATCAACTATCAGAACAATGTGGCGTACTTATACAATCAAGAGAACAAGGCTGATGATAAGAATACGACAACAGGCTTGACATTGAGCGAGCGTCTGAATGGTTCTTACCGTAATGACTGGTTTGAATTCGGACTGAATGGATCTATTTCTTATACTTCCGAGCGTAACAAACTGCGTCCGGACAATAATCAGGAACCTTATACTTTCTCTTATGGTGCCAATACCCAGTTGATGGCTCCCTGGA
>ERZ773133.3427-NODE-3427-length-12253-cov-4.706345_pt1 | contig 12253 bp, 10 predicted proteins | sample MGYA00580861_ERZ773133 | MGnify/ENA primary metagenome ERZ773133 (study PRJEB29015, sample SAMEA2737844) | human gut metagenome | biome: human gut; feature: human-associated habitat; material: faeces | place: China | collected 2012 ...
GATGCGCTCGAGCACCTCGTAACGGTCGCCTATCATTGTTCCTATCTTAATCATCCGCTCACCTCATCTGAAAACGGCTCCATAATAATCACCGCGATATTATCTCTTCCGCCGTGGTCGTTTGCAGCCTGCACCAGCCGCTGCGCCCGCTCTTCCACGTTGCCTTCTCCTTCCAGAATCTGCAGGATTTCTTCATCCTCCAGCATTCCGGTCAGGCCATCCGAGCACAGAAGCACCCGATCTTTTCCTTCCAGCGGAACCAAAAACAGATCCACCTGCAGATCATCCTCTACGCCTACGGCACGGGTAATGATGTTGCGATCCGGATGGATCCTCGCCTGTTCCCGACTGATTCCGCCAAAGCGCACCATTTCCTGTACCAGGGAATGATCCTCGGTAATCTGACGGATGCCGACATCATCTGCAATATACAAACGGCTGTCCCCGACGTTTGCAACCTGAAGCTGCCTGTCTGCGCAGGTGGCGGCTACCACTGTAGTCCCCATTCCACTCAACTGTTCATCCTCCGCTGCCGTCTGCCGGATACACTCGTTTGCATGACGGATCGCATCCACCAAAATTTCTGCCGGGCTGTCCGCCTGGCTTTGCCGGATCTGTTCCAGAATCGTCTCCACTGCAAGGCGCGATGCATAACCGCCGCCCCGGTGACCTCCCATTCCATCTGCTACAATAAACAGGTTGGGAAGCTTTCCGATCTCATCGGTGGTCATCCACGCATAGTCCTGGTTGAAGGATCTTTTTTTTCCAATATCTGTAATCGCGTAAGCTTTCATTCGCTCACCCTCTCTGTATTCGGAATTTCACCCATTATCTTTACCATACTAGCACAAAAATACAAAAAGGACAAGCTGTTATCCGGCATTGTCCTCTTTCGAGAAGGTTCACTCGCTCTGCTCTTCCATGTGTCTGCGGCGCAGCTGTCCGCACGCCCCGTCGATGTCCCTTCCCATCTCACGACGAATTGTGACGTTGATGCCGCCTTTTTCCAGACGCTTCTGGAACGCTGCAATCGCGGCATGGTTGGACTGTACAAAATCCCGCTCCTTGATCGGGTTGACCGGAATCAGGTTGACATGACTGCCCAGCGGCGCCGCCAGACCGATCAGCTCTTCCGCATCCTCTTTTGTATCGTTGACGCCGCCGACCAGACTATATTCAAAGGTCAGCCTCCGTCCGGTTTTGTCCGCATAATTGCGGCAGGCGTCCATCAGCTCCTTCATTCCGTATTTGTTAGCGATGGGCATCAGCCTGCGGCGCTTTTCATCTGTCGTCGCATGCAGGGAAAGTGCCAGCGTGATCTGAAGCTTTTCCTCCGCCAGCTCATACATTTTCGGCACAATTCCGCAGGTCGAAACCGTCACATTGCGCTGGCTGATATTTAAACCGTTTTCATCCGTCAGCATCCGCAAAAATACGAGCAGATTGTCGTAATTATCCAACGGCTCCCCGCTTCCCATCACGACGACATTACTTACCCTCTCCCCGGTCAGCTTCTGAATCCGGTAAATCTGATCCAGCATTTCCGCAGGCGTCAGTCCCCGTTCCAGACCGTCCAGCGTAGACGCGCAAAAGCGGCAGCCCATCCGGCAGCCAACCTGAGAGGAAATACAAACTGAATTGCCATGCTTATACTGCATCCACACACTCTCCACCAGATTTCCGTCCGGCAGCGCGAATAAAAATTTCTTTGTCCCGTCAATCGCAGAGGTCTGCTCACGCACTACCCTGAGGGTTGTCAACGGATATTCTTCCTTTAACCGGTTTCGAAACGCCGCCGAAAGATTCGTCATTTCGTCATAATCTCCCGCCAGCTTGACATGCATCCAGTCGTACAGCTGTTTTGCCCGAAACGGTTTTTCGGAAAGCTCTGTCATTTTTTCTTTCAGTAAATCAAGCGGCAGGGACTTTAAATCCCTGCTTTCTCTGTTTTCCATCGTCTATTTCTTCCTTCTCAGTCTTGCCATAAAAAATCCGTCGGTGTCCCACTCGCCCAAAAACAACTGCAAAAATCCTGCTTTTGTCTGTTGGCTGTGGAGACATTCCGGCAAAAATGGGTCGATGCTCTCTGCTTCAAACGGATACTTTTCGGTCACGTACCGCACCATCTCTTCGTTTTCTGACACATCCAGGGTACATGTCGAATACAGCAAAATACCGCCCGGCTTCACATACTGCCAGCATGCGTCCACGATCTTTTTCTGCAAAGTGACAAGTGCTGCCAGATCTTCTTTCGTTACCCGATAACGGATTTCTTTTTTTCTGCCGATTACGCCAAGCCCGGAGCACGGAACATCCAGAAGCACCACGTCCGCGCTTTCTTTATACTGCTCCATAAAAACTGACGCATCCCAGACATTGACCGAAACGTTGCTGCACTTCATCCGGTCAGTATTTTCCAGAATCAGCGCAGCCTTTCTTTCGGAAACATCTCCGCAGATCACCTTCCCGCTGCCCGCCTTTCTTGCTGCAAGCGTTGTTTTTCCGCCCGGCGCGCTGCAAAGATCCATGACCGTCATTCCACCTGAAATTCCTGCTGCCTCCACCGCGAGCATGCTGCTGACGTCCTGCGCATAAAACAGCCCTTCTGCAAAGCCCGGCAGATGACCGATGCCCTCACAGCCTTCCAGATTCCACGCATCTGCATACAACTGGTGCTTCTGCACCGTCACGCCTGTTACTTCGATCGCTGCGATTTCCTGTGCCTTTTCTTCTTCCGTCAGACGGCTGTCCAGACGGATCGTCAAAGGACGCCCTTTTTTCAGTCTCTCCAGCATAGGCTCCGTCTTTTCTTCTCCATACTGCGCTTCCCAGAGAGAAATCATCCACTCCGGCACGCTATAGTGCACCGAAAGTGCCTGCACAGGGTTCTTTTGAAGTTCCTGCCAAAACGCACTCTCCGAATTCAAAATTTCTTCTTTGTTCCGTGCAATTGTACGCAGCACACCGTTTACAAAACCGGACAGCCGCTCAAAGCCCTTTTTCTTTGCCAGACGCACGGCTTCGTTGCATGCCGCAGAATCCGGCACGGTGTCCATATACAAAATTTGATAGACCGACAGGCGCAACAGACTGCGGATCAGCGGTTTCATTTTGTTCGTCGGCGTTTTGGAATACGCGTTGATGACATAGTCCAGCGTCAGGAGACTTTCCAGCGTTCCTTCCGTCAGACGTTTTAAAAACGCTTTTTCCCGCGGATCTTCGTAGTCGTATTTATTTAAGGTATCCCGGATCAGGCTGCTGCCGAAGTTTTTGGTCTTCTCCATCTCCACAAACAGGAGCAGCGCTGTTTCTCTTGTATCCATTTTCTGTTCTCCATGCTCAGGGCGCAGTGCCCCGCTGTTTCAGGCAGCTGTTTCGCTTTTTCTTTTTCGTCTGCGCAGCGTCTCTTTTCCGGCATTTCGCACGTTTCAGGCTGCGCAGCGTCTCTTCTCCGGCGTTTCACACGTTTCAGGCTGCACGGTCAGTCCCTGCGGTCGTCCCGCCTGGACAGCATCACCAGCCGCAGCAGGTTCAACAGCGCCGCCGCTGCTGCCGCAACATAGGTCATTGCAGCCGCCCGAAGCACTCTGCGGCTTCCCTCTGCTTCGTTTTCCGATAAAATTCCGTATTCTGTTAAAAATCCCATCGCCCTGTGACTTGCATCGAATTCAACCGGAAGCGTCACGATCTGGAACAGCACCGCTGCCAAAAAGACCCAGATACCAATCTGCATCAGCAGCTCGTTGGAGCCCAAGAACAGCCCCAGGACGAAAATCGGCAAACCGAATTTCGAGCCGAAATTTGCAGCCGGAACGAGGGCCGAACGGAATTTTAACGGTGCATAGCCCCTGGCGTCCTGTACCGCGTGGCCGCACTCGTGCGCTGCAACTCCCACCGCTGCAACACTCGTCGCATTGTAGGTCGCATCTGACAGACGCAGTACCTTGGAGGACGGATCATAATGATCTGTTAAGTTGCCGCTGATATGCTCAATCCGCACATTCGTCAGACCGTTCCGGTATAAAATTCGCTCCGCAGCCTCTGCTCCGGTCATGCCGCAGCTGCTTCTGACGCGGCTGTAACGTTTAAACGTGCTGTTGACCTGGGCGCTCGCGATCATCGAAAGCACCGCGCCCAAAATTACAAGAAGATACGTCATATCATAGTAATAATATCCCATGTATGCCAAAACGCTCATCCAAGCACCTCTCCTTCCTCTACCTTACAGCCCAGCAAAAAGTCGTGCACCTTCATGCGTTTCTTGCCTTCCAGCTGGACTTCCTGCAGGCACAGTACGCCATCGCCGGTCTGAACAAAGATTTCATTCTTCGTCACCTTGGCAATACTGCCGGGCATAGAGTAAGCGGCAATGCCTTCTTCCTCCACAGGCTTTGCCTGCCAGATTTTCAGCATTTTCCCTTTACAGGAAGTGTATGCACCCGGCCAGGAATACAGTCCACGCACCTGTCTGTCAATGGAAATCGCGCTCTGGTTCCAGTCAATCTGTCCCATCGCCTTGGTCAGCAGCTTTGCGTAACAGCTTTTGGAATCATCCTGCTTTGTCGCAGTCAGCGTACCCGCTTCCAGCTTTTGAAGCGTTTTCACAATCAGCTCTGCGCCTGCTTTGGACAGCTTTTCTTCCAGCGAAAGGTCGGTATCAGTGTCCTCAATTACAACTTCCGACTGTGTCAGGATATCACCGGTATCGATTCCTGCATCCATCTGCATGATCGTTACGCCGCTCTTTTTCTGTCCGTCCATAATTACACGATTGATCGGTGATGCCCCGCGATAGGCGGGAAGCAGAGAGGCATGAATGCACAGGCTTCCATAATGGGGCAGATCCAGGATCTCCTGTGATAAAATCTGTCCGAACGCTGCTACCACATAAACATCCGCTTCATACTGCCTGAGACGCTCGATTTCCTCTGCTCTCTTAATCTTAATCGGCTGCAGCACCGGAATATCATGCTGCAGCACGCATTCCTTAACCGGGGACATCTGCAGTTTTCCACTGCGCCCCTTCGGCTTGTCCGGCTGTGTCACAACCGCCGTTACCGTATGTCCTGCCGCAAGCAGTGCTTCCAGCGGAGCGACTGCAAAATCCGGCGTTCCCATATATACTATCTTCATCTTGTCCTCCATTCTGCAGGCGCCTGGCACCGTGGAAATTACAATTCAAACCTGCTGATTGGCTTCTGCATTGCATTCCAGGCTGCGCTGTACTGCCCTTATTCTTCGTCGAGTACCTCTGTCCCGTCCATTTCTTCGTAATATTCTTCGGTATCCATCAGCTGTCCTTCTACCTTGGACACATACAGCTCACCGTCCAGATGATCTGTTTCATGGCAGATTGCACGCGCCAAAAGCTCGGTTGCTTCGATTTCATACGCTTCCATGTTTTCGTTAAACGCAATCGCCTTGACGTAATTGGGTCTTGTCACTGTGCCTGTCTTGCCGGGAACAGAAAGACAGCCCTCACCGCCGGTCTGCTCGCCGGATGTTTCGATAATTCTGGGATTGATCATGACAATCGGATCTTCTCCGGTCGTATCAATTACGACGATTCTCTTTAAAATGCCGACCTGGGGCGCTGCAAGTCCGACGCCGTTTGCCTCGTACATCGTATCAAACATGTCATCGATCAGCTCCTGAATGCGGGGCGTCATCTCCTTGACCTCTTTGCATTTTTTATTCAGGACGGGATCTCCGATCGTTCTGATATTGCGAATTGCCATTCTTTTGTTCCTCTCTTTCTGATGTTCTGTCTTACGCTCTGTTATCGGTTTGCTGTTCTTTCTTGCTATGCAGGCAGCATCTGTCTGCTGATGATTTTCTAGAAGCTGTGCACCGGATCGAAATCGAACTGACACAGCGCTTTCTGCCGCTGCGGCAGGCTGCGCATCTGCTCGATTCCGTCCTTTAATTCTACCAGCTTTTCGTAGTCATGGTTTTTTAAATAAATACCATAGCGGTAAACGTCGTTGATTTTGCCAATCAGTGCCGGTGCGGGACCGATCACAATCGTATCGGGCAGGGCAGCGCCGGCGGCGTTGTGTGTCGCGGCGGGTGTTGGTATTTGCACAGTGCCTGACATTTGCTGTGTAAACTGTCGCGACTGCGTTCGCTGTCGTACGTAACTCGCTGCCTCTTGTGCGCCTGCAAGCGCCTCTTCCTGCTTTTTGGAATAAAACTGCACCGCAAGGATGTGAGACGCAGGCGGATAGGAAAGCAGCTGCCGATACGTCAGCTCTTCTTTATAAAATCCCTCATAATCCTGCCGTGCAGCATACTGAATGCTATAATGATCCGGCTGATAAGTCTGGATCACAACCTCACCTGGACGGCTTCCGCGTCCGGCACGCCCCGCCGCCTGCGTCAGCAGCTGAAACGTCCGTTCTCCGGCACGGTAGTCGCTCATGGACAGCGACAGATCCGCCGCCAGCACGCCGACCAGCGTCACCGCCGGGAAATCATGCCCTTTGACGATCATCTGCGTACCGACCAGGATATCCGCATCCCCTCTGGCAAACGCCGCCAGAATCTTTTCATAGCTTTCCCGCGTGCGGGTCGTATCCGCGTCCATACGCAGCACTCGTGCCTGCGGAAACATTTTATGAAGCTGTTCTTCCATCGCTTCCGTTCCCGCCCGAAAGCCCAGTATATATTTCGAACCACAGGACGGACAGAGCTTCACGGCAGGCTGCTCATACCCGCAATAATGGCAGACCAGCCTTCCGCCCCTGTGCTCCGAAAGGGAAACGTCGCAGTGCGGACATTTGCATACATAGCCGCAGGCACGGCACGAGACAAATCCTGCATAGCCGCGCCGGTTCAAAAACAGCATCGACTGCTCTTTCCGCGCCAGACGATCCCTTAATTTTTCCTGCAGGCTCACCGAAAAAATCGACCGGTTGCCATTTCGCAGCTCTTCGCGAAGGTCTGCGATTTCCACTCTGGGAAGGCTTCCGCCGGTCAGCCGCTTCGTCAGTTTATAAAAGTGATAGTCCCCCCTCTGAGCACGACTGTAAGCTTCCAGCGAAGGCGTTGCGGAACCCAGCACCAGCGTTGCATCGGAAAGCTCAGCGAGCTTCTGAGCTGTCTCCCGCGCGTGATACTTCGGGCTCGTTTCACTTTTATAGCTCATCTCATGTTCCTCATCCATCAGGATCATCCCGAGATTTGGAAACGGCACAAACAGCGCCGACCTTGGACCGATGATAACATCCAGCTCCCCTCGCTCTGCCCGCCTGCACTGATCCTGTTTTTCCCCGGCGCTGAGCGTCGAGTTCATCACGGAAACCCGGTCGCCGAAGCGCGCCGTAAACCGCTGCACCGTCTGATAGGTCAGCGCAATTTCCGGAATCAGCACGATGGACTGTCGTCCTCTTTTTATCATGCCCTCAATGAGTGCCAGATAAACCTCTGTTTTTCCGCTGCCCGTAATACCGTGGATCAGGCTCGGCCTGCGGTCATTTTGGTCAAAAGCGTTTAAAATTCCATTTACCGCCCCTTGCTGTTCCTCCGAAAGCGTCTTTTTTTCCGTTTCTTCGCCCATTCTCCGGATCGGGTTACGGTACGTTACAGAAGCATGTACCTTTAACACGCCGTCGGATTCCAGCTTGCTGATTACAGACGACGGAACTTTTAACCTTTTGGTCGCTGCCTCCCACGAAATCGTCCGGTTCGTCATAAGCTCCTGTAACAGTCGGAGCCTCGCTGTCTGATGCTTTCTTTCCATCTGCGCAGCCAGCTCCTGCGTTTGTGCATCCTGTAACAGCAGTTCAATGCTTTTTCGCTCTTTTTCCCCGACGGTCGCCCTCGCAGGCAAAACGGTTTTCAGAGCCTGTATCATCGTAGAACCGTACTGCTGCTTCATCCATGCCGCCAGCACGATCAGACGCTGTGATGGTTCCTTTGTTCCCGGAAGCACAGAATCGATCTCTTTCATCCGTTCCCGCGGGAACTCCGAATGATCCGTCACCTCGATCACATAGCCGGTGCGCAGCACATTTCCTGCGCCAAACGGGATTTTTACCCGCACGCCGGGTGTCACGCTGTCTGCCAGGCGCTCCGGAATCCGGTAGCCGAAGGGCCGATCCACTTTTTCATGGGAGATATCCACGATCACCTTCGCAAATTCTTTTTTCAAAAAGAAATTCCTCTTTCTTTTAAGATATCCGCAATCAAATCTCTTTCATCCATCGGATATTTCACACCCTTAATTTCCTGATAATCCTCGTGTCCCTTACCGGCGAGCACAATGATGTCGCCGGGCTGTCCGTGGTCGATCGCATAGGCAATGGCCTCTTTGCGGTCCGGGATGGAAATATAGACGCCATCTGTCTTTTTCATGCCTGTAATAATGTCTTCGATAATCGCCTCCGGCTCTTCAAAACGCGGGTTGTCGGACGTGATGATCGTAAAGTCCGCAAGATTTCCGGACACCTCGCCCATCTCAAACCGGCGCTCCCGGGAACGATTGCCCCCACAGCCAAACACGCAGACCAGCCTTCCGTGCTCGTACTCCTTTAACGTCGTCAGCAGGCTCTTCAATGCCATCGCATTGTGGGCATAATCGATCATCAGGGTAAATTCATTCGAAACCTTGACCATTTCGATACGTCCCTTAACCTTTGCTGCCAGAAGCGCCTTACAGATATCCGCTTCCGACACCTTAAAATGTCTGCAGATCGCAATCGCAGTCAGCGCATTGTATACCGAAAATCTTCCCGGCATCGCGATTTCTGCATGGAAATTCATCAATCCGGTCACATCAAAGGCGATGCCGAGATGTCCCTGCCTGTTTGTAAACTGCAGGTTCTGTGCGCGCAGGTCTGCTTTTTCCGACATGCCGTAGGTTTCCAGACTGCAGGTGTGCTCCTTTGTAACAAGCTGCCAGTGCACATCGTCAACGTTTGCAATCCCGACGCGGCACTGTTGAAACAGCAGACTCTTACAATGGGCATATTCTTCAAAGCTCCCATGCTCGTTCGGTCCGATATGATCCGGCTCCAGATTTGTAAAAATACCGAAATCGAATACAAAGCCCTGGGTCCGGTGGAGCATCAGCGCCTGAGAGGAAACCTCCATTACAACGGTATCACAGCCAGATTCCACCATTTTGGCAAAATATTCCTGCAAAAGATACGATTCCGGCGTCGTATTGACCGCGTGAATATGCGTGTCTCCGATGATTATTTCAATGGTTCCGACCAGTCCTACCTTCCGTCCCGCATTTTCCAGGATGGATTTTACCAGATAAGTGGTCGTCGTCTTACCCTTCGTTCCGGTGATGCCAATCGTCGTCAGCTTTTTCGCCGGATGGTCAAACCACGCCGCAGATACGAACGCGAGGGCATAGCGGGTATCCTCCACCCGGATCAGAGTCGTTTCCGTCTGTTCCGGAAGCTCTACTTCCTTGGATACGATAATCGCAGCCGCTTTTTTCTCTGCTGCCTCTGCGGCAGCCTGATGTCCGTCAAAATTTGCCCCCTTGATGCAGACAAACAGACAGCCTTCTATAATTTTTCGGGAGTCATACACGACCGCCGTAACTTCTTTTTCCAGATTTCCTCTTTCACAGATAAAGGTAAGCTCACTCAAAAGCTCTTTCAATGCTTTCATGAAATCGGTCTCCTTTCCGATCCGCTACAGTTTCGCAGAAACGAACTATTACAATGTACAATCATAGCATATTGGCAGACATCCTGCAATTTAGTACAGATTTTTCACCTTAAATTCGCGCTCCACCTCGCGGCGCTGATCCTTCTTTGCAATATCCTGCCGCTTGTCGTAGAGCTTTTTGCCGCGGCAGAGACCGATCTCCATCTTTGCGCGCCCGTCTTTAAAATAGACCTGCAGCGGCATGATCGTATAGCCTTTTTCCTTACATTTTCCGGCAAGCTTTAAAATCTCCGCTTTGTGCAGCAGAAGCTTTCTTGTGCGCAGCGGATCTTTGTTGAACAGATTTCCCTTTTCATAGGGGGAAATGTGCATGCCATAAACGTACATTTCGCCGTTGTCTTCCTGTATAAACGCTTCTTTAATACTGCACTTTCCAAGACGCAGGCTCTTTACCTCTGTTCCGGCGAGTGCAAGACCGGCTTCCCAGGTTTCCTCTACAAAATAATCGTGATATGCTTTTTTATTGTTCGCGACCAGTTTCTGTGCTGATTTTGCCATCGTTTCCTCTCTTTTCCGCCTCTTCCAGCTCAAAATCCACCGTTCCGGCATACCGATTTGCACCCGTCACCCGAACCGTCACCGTTTCACCCAGCTGATAGGTTTTGCCTGTGTGTTCGCCGACCAGCGCAGAGTTTTCTTCATCGAAGATAAAATAATCGCTGCGCAGGCTCGATACCGGAACCAGTCCTTCTACCGTATTCGGAAGCTCTGCATAAAAGCCCCAGCCCGTCACACCGGAAATGACTGCTTCCATCGTCTCTCCGATATGCTTTTCCATATACTGCGCCTTTTTCATCTTTTCACAGATGCGCTCCGCCTCGTCCGCACGCCGCTCCGTCTCGGACGAATGCTTTGCCACGCCGTTTAAAATGTCCTCGTAATGCTCTTTTCGCTTTTCGTTTAACCGTCCCCGCAGAAACTCCTTGATAATCCGGTGAATTTGCAAATCGGGATATCGCCTGATTGGGGACGTAAAATGGCAATAATGTGTTGCTGCCAGTCCAAAATGTCCGCTGCACTCCGGCGAATAGACCGCGCGCTTCATGCTGCGCAGAATCAGTCTCGACAGCATCGCTTCCTCCGGCGTCCCTTCGATCTGATCCAGGAGCTTTTGCAGCTGCTTCGGATGGACATCTGCCCCGTTTTCCTGACGCTTTCCCTGTTTGCGCCCGATATGCAGCCGATAACCGAAATTTCCTAAAAATACGGACAACTGCCGCATTTTTTCCGGATCCGGGTTATCGTGTACGCGGTATAAAAACGGTTCTTCCAGCCAGTAAAAATGCTGTGCCACCGTCTCGTTTGCCGCCAGCATAAAATCCTCGATCAGCTTCGTCGCGTCGTTTCGCTCATGCGGGTGAATCGACAGCGGCTCGCCGTTTTCATCCAGTTCGATCTTGCTTTCCGGAAAATCAAAATCCACCGCGCCGCGCTCTTTTCGCTTCTGCCGAAGCACCTTCGAAAGCTTCGCCATCTCTGTAAGCATCGGCGCTTCGTCGCAGTATGCTTCCCAAAGGGCTTCGTCGCCGTCCAGAATTTTTTGCACCTGCGTATAGCTCATGCGCTTGTCCACACGGATCACCGATTCCACAATCTCATAATTGCCGATAGTTCCGCCCTTGTCCACTTCCATCAGGCACGACAGTGCCAGTCGGTCTTCCCCGGCATTTAGCGAGCAGCACCCGTTGGACAGCTCCTTAGGAAGCATGGGAATCACGCGATCCGGCAGATAAACGCTCGTTCCCCGTTCCTTTGCCTCCCAGTCCAGCGCGGAATTTTCCTGCACATAGTCTGCAACGTCCGCAATATGAACACCCAGCAGCCATCTGCCGTCTTTTTCTTCAAGGCTGACTGCATCATCCAGGTCCCGGGCGTCCTCGCCGTCGATCGTCACCATCCGTACCGCCCGGAGATCTCGCCGCATCACGCAATCCGTCTCGCTGACCGGCTTAGAGACGCGCTGCGCCTGATTCAATACCTTTTCCGGAAATTCATCCGGAATGCCAAGGGCACGCACAACAGAGAGCATATCGATGCCCGGCTCATCTCTTCCGCCCAGCACCTCTATGATCTCGCCCTCCGGACTTTTGCCCTCTTCCCGACTCTCGATATATTCTGCAACGACCTTCGCACCGTCATAGGCATCCTTTTTCTTTTCCCGCGGGATAAAAATATCACCGCCGAAACGGCTGTCATCCGGCACGACAAAGCCAAAGTTTTCACTCGACTGGTACAAACCAACTGCACGCAGGAGCTTCTTTTCTGCGCGCACATACCGTCCGCGCTTGGTCTGCTCTATTTTTCCCTCTTCCAGAAGCTCCTCCAAAATACGTTTTAGCTCGCGCCGGTCTTCCGGTTTTACCTGCATGAAGATTGCGAGCTCCTTTTCTTTCATCGGGACGTACTTTTCGTCCTCCACCAGCTCACAGATCAGTTTTTTTCTCTTTTCCAATAAATCTTCCATATGTCACCTGTATAAAATAATGCCCCGCCGCAGTGCGATCTCATGTTATATACGGATTGCTCCGTGCTTCGCATTCTTGCAAAACAACTTTGGGAGACCGTA
>ERZ773133.3432-NODE-3432-length-12231-cov-3.511662_pt1 | contig 12231 bp, 12 predicted proteins | sample MGYA00580861_ERZ773133 | MGnify/ENA primary metagenome ERZ773133 (study PRJEB29015, sample SAMEA2737844) | human gut metagenome | biome: human gut; feature: human-associated habitat; material: faeces | place: China | collected 2012 ...
TACGGCTGTCGGAGAAGTGGTAGGAATCCTCTTCATTTATGGAGGGGAGGAAGTCAATAGTAAAAAGCGAACTATGAGGAAAACCCCGTTAGCCCATTACTCAGCTTCAAGTCCCAAATTCAACGGTTAATGCAATGCAAAACTCAACAGCTGGAGTCGGTAGCTGCGTAAGAGGCTGCCGAGTTCAATCAAGAAAGCCTGCGTTCATTTAAACTTTCGCTGAAGGTTTCGACGAGGAACTTACTTGAAGAGTACAAAGCGTGACTACGAAGCTTGGCAAAGAATTTGACATCCAGGACTACCTTATCAATACGGAAAACAATCCCGAAGCTTTTTTCAAGGGCTGTGTTGAAGAAGATCTGGGAGATGGATCACTCGTTAGAAGGGCACTTGGCGAAATGGTGAAGGCTAAAGGAATGGTTCAGCTCGCAAAGGAGACAGGTCTCTCAAAGCAGTGTTTGTACAGAGCGCTCAGCCCCGAAGGATCACCTAAATTCGAAACGATATTTAGAATCAGCAAGGCCTTGAAGCTGACGATTCCAACTCATCGAGCCTGATTTAAATTCTCCGATCTCCGCTGGCGCTCTCTTGAAAAGTTTTGTAAGACCGGCAAGCCAGAATTTCACAAAGATGCCGACGCATAACGCCGAAATAACAGTTCCTTCCCGCAGCCCGCGTGTTTCGTGGAAAACGCAGTAACTAAGAAGTAAAGCCAACAAAACCAAAATAACGTCATTGGCGATTTTGACGGATGAAAATGGCTTTCGCAGAACAGTACTGACGGCAAGCACCAGTCCCTCTCCGGGCAGGGCCGCGGCGTCGGAAAATACTTCTAAAGCAACGCCGAGTCCGAGTACTACGTTTCCAAGCATTGATACCACCAAGCACTTCCAATAAACATCTGAAGACAAGAACTCAGTGATCTGCATAGATGTATCGATGAAGTAAGAGAAGGCGAATGTGATCGGAATTTGCGAGAGAAGTAGAAGCTTGTTGATGGATTTTCGGAGCAGCAGCCACTGTGCAGCAACAAAGAGCAAGTTAATGAAGAAAGTAGTTTCACCGAAGGTTAAGCCGCTGGCATAAGACGACACTAATGGCAGAGAGCTGATGGGGGTGGTTCCGAGATTGCCTCGGGTCACGAGTGCGATACCTAAACTCATGACGAACAATGCAGCGACGAATATGAACCACTGGCCTAACTTGCGAAACATATCGGAAAAATTTGAAAGATGTTGGACTTGAGGATTAGAGATTCAAGAAAGAAAAGTCGAAGGGCTGAGCTTCGACTTTTCAGATTGATTAGAGGTTAGAAACCGTTATGTTCCTGCTTTTGCTTCGGACTTCGATGGGGCAGGAACGTCGTTTTCGACTTTGCATATCACTTCCGGCATCGAAATGATATGCAGATCCCTCTGCTGGAACGGAATGTTGATCTTGCGCTTGTTGAATTCACGGAACATCGCGCGACCAATGTTGGACCTCAAAGTCGCGGTGCCTTTTTCGGGGTCGGGAACCCAGAAGTACGACGTCAGTTCAATACCGTCGGCTCCGAAGTTCGTCAGAATGGTGTAGGGCGCCGGATTGATCAGCACGCGCGGCTGTTTTCGGACGATATCGGTCATGAGCTCAATGACTTCATCAATGTCGGCGCTGTAGTCAACGCTCATCATGACGGTCGCACGTCCCGGACCCAACAGGTACGAGGTATTGCGAACGCTGCTGGTGACGAAATTCTCGTTCGGGATAATCGTTACGCTGCCGTCGTAAGCCTTAACCGCTGTGTAGCGCGTCTTGATGTCCGTCACAATACCTTCAACGCCGGAAACGTTCACCAAGTCTCCGATTTTGATGCTCTTATCCAGAAGAATAATGAATCCGCTGACGTAGTTAGAGGCAATTTTCTGTAAGCCGAAACCTAAGCCGACACCGATGGCACCGCCGAAGACGCCGAGTACGGTGATGTCAATACCGACTGAAGCCAGACCGATCAAAATCGCAATCGTCACTAAAACGACCTTGACCACCCGGATGATCACAACGCGGACGTTGGACTCCATGGTCGGCAGGCTGTTGATCCATTTCTCAAAGAACTGGCCGATCCACTTCGCGATAAAGAGCGCTAAGGCAATCGAGAAGCCGGAAAGGAAGACAGACCAAACCGTTGCGTTGGTGCTTCCTAGCGGAATTTTGGTGGTCTGCATAAATTCCACGCACTTAGGCAGCACGCCGACGATCTGAAGCGCGACACCGCCCCAAATCGAAAACGTCAGGAAGTTATCCAAACTGCTGTTGTATTTGCGCGAAAGCGAGTGCAGCAGAAATACGACCGTGCGGATCACAACGTAGGCCCCGAGAATCAACCACGCAATAGATTCCAGCGGCAGGGCTTTCTTAGGAAGCAAGCCGAAAAGTCGCACGGTAAAGGTGCTGACCGCGATGAAGAACATTCCAAGCAGCGGGAAACTCAGCCGCAAAATCAGCGTCTCAATGCCTCGTCTTACCTTTGCCCAGAAGGCGCTCTCGCGATGTTCAGGCTTGACCGGGGCTTCGCCTTCTTCCGCTTTGATCTCGTCGCTTTCGATGATTTCATTAGCGGCTAAGTGCTTAATAATCCGCATGCGGATGTATTTGCCAAGCAGCCAAGCTAAAAACAGTGAGCCCAGAATGGAGGCCAGCTGCCAATAGATGATCGGCTGGTTAAGCCCTTTTTCAAACATCAGCAGGAGTTGATCCAGGATGTTGCTGTCGCCGCTTAAAAGTTCTTCTGTCGTAACCGCTGTTTGTGCGACTTTGGCGATTTCGGCGGATGCGGCTGCCGAGGTACTCATAGGCTGTCTCCGTTAGGTTAACGACCGTTTGCGTCGTCAACCGGATCAAATGTCAATGTAATAGAAGAAGGAATGTCTCCTACCGGGGGTTTGGGGAAGGGATTGCACATCAGAATCGCTTTTTCCACCGCCGTATCGAAAGCCTTCAGACCGCTGCTGCTGATCATCTTGGGCGGAACAGCCTTCTGACCGTTCTTGAGCAGACGGACATCGAACTTGGCAACGTACATTCCGCGTTTGGCGCCGGCCGGCGTATTAAACGTAATATGCGGACGGATGCAGGCAACGATACGGTTGTTGTACTGGGCTTGCTGGAAGTTCGTCATGGCGCCGGAGCCTGAACCCATGGCAGATCCGCTCTGGCCGGTTAAGCGGTTGAGCATTTCTTTTCTGCGGGCGGCATTAGCCTGTTCTTGGGCTCTCTGACGATTGAGCTCTTCTTGAGCCTTGCGTTTTTCAGCTAGGGCTTTTTCTCGCTGAGCCTTTTCTTCAGCGATCTTGCGTTCGCGTTCCTGAGCTTGTTTCTTGAGTTCTTCCTGCTTAGCTTTGCGTTCGGCTTCTGCTTTTTCTTCAGCCTTACGTTTTTCTTCCGCTAAGCGTTTCTGCTCTTCTTGTTTCTTCAGCTCTTCCTGACGCTTCTGTTCTTCGATGCGTCGTTCTTCTTCCTGACGGCGCAGTTCAGCCTGGCGAGCTTCTTCGGCTTTACGCTGCTCTTCAGCTCTTCCTGCCGCTTCTGTTCTTCGATGCCTCGTTTGGCTTCCTGAAGCTGACGTTCGCGCTCAAGAATGCGTTGTTTTTCCTCTTCCTGCTTCTTCTTTTCGCGGTCGAGTCTTTCTTGGACGATGTCCGGATCCTCAAGCAGGTTGGCTTGACGATCTAAATCCGTCTGAGCGATAGGAGGCGGGGGCGGAGGCAGCTGCTGCTGAGGCTCTTCCGGAGCAGGAGGCTCGGGAGCGGGTTCCGGTTCCGGCTGAGGTTCAGGCTGGGGCTCCGGTTCGGACTGAGGCTCGGGTTCCGGCTCAGGTTCCGGTTGCGTCTCTGCCGGGGCTTCTGCCGCCGGCATGTCGCCGTTCCACAACTCGGCATAGACGGGTCCGGTCGGCTCCGATCTCCATTGCATGGAAACGAAGAGCAGCACAAAAAGAAGCCCGTGGGCAATTAAAGCGAGCACAAAAGCCGTGCCCCAATACCCCTGAGCGCCTGAGAGCCGATTCGCTTGATTCGGAGATAAGTCGTCCATTACTTGGCACCGCTTCCTTCAAGTTGCAATGACAGACCGATACGCGTGATGTTGGCCTTTTGTAGATTGCGCATCACGTCGATGACTTTTTCATATGCGACGGTTTTATCCGCAGCAATGACAACCGGAACCTGATTTCCGTCGGTCTGCATCGATTCGACCGTAGAGACTAACTGAGGAAAATCAACCGGAGTTAATTTCTTTGCGGTATCGCGGATCTGGAGTTTGCCGTCTGGCGAGATAATGACTTCGACAACTTTATCCGGAGTGCGAGCCGCTTTATTGACTTTCGGCAGATCGACGATCGAAGGATTGACGTATGGGGCGGCGACCATCAGGATCACCACGAGAACGAGCATCACGTCAATGTACGGGACGACGTTCATCTCTGCTAAAAGACGTCTTTTGCCGTTACGTGCCATGTTGTGTCCTTAGGCCTGACGACCCAAAATGTTCTGGAATTCCTGCATGAAGCTTTCGTACTGGCTCGAGAGACGATCCAGACTGTAAGCAAAGCGGTTGTAGCCGATAACGGCAGGAATAGCGGCAAACAGGCCGATCGCGGTTGCTACCAGAGCTTCGGCAATACCCGGGGCGACGACAGCCAGCGAAGCGCTTTCCAGGTTGCCCAAGCCGGTGAAGGCGTCCATGATGCCCCAGACCGTGCCGAACAAACCGATGTACGGGGAAACGGAACCGATGGTGGCCAAAACGCTCAAGCCCGACTCGAGAATGTCGAGTTCTCTCTGATAACGGGCGCGCATGGCGCGAGACACACCGTCAATGACGCCGAAGGTGCCGGCGCGGGCTTCGAGATTGCTCGCGCGGCTTCTTAAGAACTCGGTCATGCCGGAGTAGAAGATGCCCTCCTGAGGGCCGATGGAAGAGCGGCGCTCGGTGGCGCTTTCGTAGAGTTTATTTAAATCTGCACCGCCCCAGAAACGCTTGTCGAAGTTGCGGGCTTCTCTTCTTGCACGGCTCATCTGGAACCATTTCTGAAAAATAATGGTCCAGCTCACTAAAGAGAAAATCAAAAGAATAGCCAAAACAATCTGAACAACGGCGCTCGCATGAGCAACCAAAGTAATGATTGATAAATCGGCAGATGCTTCCATCACAGTCCCTTGTACTAACGAATGATTAATGATTTAAAAGTTTTTTGAGTTGTTCTGAAATAGGCTCGGGCATAGCCACCGGGCGGAATGTGTGCGCGTCGAGCGTGCCGCAGCGAACGTCTCCGACGTTGAGCACTTCATCTCCTCTCAGAATTTCCTGATGAAATTCAAAAGAAGTACGGCCGCACGCGGTGACCGTTGATCGAACCACTAATTCATCATCCAGCCGAGCCGGTTTCTTGTATTTGGCTTTGGCTTCGGCGACGACAAAGACGACGCCGAGCTCTGAGTACAGCCGCTCCTGACTCCAGCCCAACGCGCGCAGCCATTCCGTGCGTGCGCGTTCCATGAATCTGAAGTAGTTTGCGTAATAAACCACTCGTGCACAGTCTGTGTCTTCGTAGTAGACGCGAACCGGCCAGTCGAAATAGTGTTTTTCCATCAACGAATTCTCATCCGAGCGCGCTTAGACGCGCTCAAAAAGGCTCCTTGAAGCCCAGCCTCACATAACAGCGCATTTTAACAAACGGGTACCGGAGAATCAGGCTTGAAAACTCTTCTTTGTACCCGTTTTTCTGAATCAATAAAATCTTGTGTGAAACTTAAAAAGATAGGAATACCCCTAGGTGTGCAACTGTGCCTAAATGTTTTATTTCTTTGGAACTTTTTGCGATCTGATAAGATATCACGTCCCAAAATAGGCGAAAGGAAGAGCAGTGAAAATTAAAGTAGGATACGGCGCAGCTTACGGCAGACTTTTTAAGCTGTCGGCGGCCGTCTTTGCACTGGCCGCGCTGACCTCCTGCAAAGAAATTCCGAACTCCGTTCACACAGAAAAAGAGCTTGCCTCCAACACGCTCTATACGCCATTCTCAGGCCGCAGTCCGAAGCATTTAGATCCGACGAGTTCTTACTCTTCAGATGAGACGCCTTACACCTATAGTATCTATGAACCGCTTTATCAATATCACTTCTTAGAGCGGCCGTATCGTCTGATCCCTCGCTCTGCCGCTGAGGTGGTCAAGCCAGTTTATTTGGATAAAGACGGAAAGGTTCTTCCGGAGACTGCATCAGCGGAAGAGATTGCGCTGAGCGTTTACGAGATCCCGATTAAGAAGGGCATTTTGTTTGCCCCTCATCCGGCCTTCGCTAAAAATGAGAAAGGCGAGTACGTCAATCACGCTTTAGCGCCTGAAGTCATCGACCAACTGCACAATCCGATGGATTTGCCGCAGAAAGGTACGCGTGAACTGACCGCCGAGGACTTCGTTTACTCGATCAAGCGGATGGCTAATCCCCGCATCATTGCTCCGGTCTACGGAACGATGGTGAACTATCTTCCGGGCTTAAAAGACTTTGCCGTTCAGGTGCGCGCGGAAGATAAGCGTCTTCGCGCTGACCTCAAACCTTCCGATCGAGACTTACCGTTCTTAGATTTACGGAAGTTTGAACTCAAGGGCGTATCGGCGCCGGATAAGCACACACTGCGGCTCGAAGTCAAAGGAAAGTATCCCCAGTTCCCCAACTGGCTGGCAATGACTTTCTTTGCGCCGGTTCCGTGGGAAGCAGAAGCCTTCTACGCCCAGAAGGGTATGGCCAAGAATAACTTGTCTTTGAACTATTGGCCTGTAGGCACCGGTCCTTACATGCTGGTGGAATCGATTGAAAACCGCAAACATGTCATGGAGCGCAATCCGAATTTCCGAAAGACGGAGCTTTATCCGTGCACGGGTGAACCCGGAGACGAAGCGAAAGGCTTTTTAAAAGACTGCGGAAAACCGCTGCCTTTCATTGATCGGATTGAAATCACGGCCGAAAAGGAAAGCGTGCCGCTCCGCACCAAGTTCCTTCAAGGCTACTATGACTCTCCGCAGATTGAACGCCTCGACAACGGTCAGGGCTTCTTGATCGGTATGGCGGACAGCGCGGAAAAGGAAAAAGAGTACAAAGAAAAGAAGCTGCAGTTTCCACAGACCGTAGAAGCGCAAAACACGTACTTCGGCTTTAACTGGATGGATCCGGTCGTGGGCGAAGGCAAGACGCCTGAAGAGCGCGAACGCAACAAAAAGCTTCGTCAGGCGATTTCTATTGCCATGGACTGGGAAGAATATATCCAGATCTTTGAGAAAGGGCTGGCATCTCCCGCGCATGGTCCGCTGCCGCCGGGACTTTTCGGATACCGAGAAGACGGCGCAGCGGCATTTAATCCGATTGTTTACGAAAAGACCGAAGACGGACTCGTCCGCCGCAAATCCATTGAAGAAGCCAAGAAACTCTTAGCTGAAGCAGGCTACCCCGGCGGCCGTGATGCAAAAACCGGCGAGCCTTTAGTCTTGAATCTCGACTTCCAGGCGGCAGCGTCTCCTTCAACGAAGGCTGTGCTCGACTGGTACCAGAAGCAGTTTGCCAAGATCGGCATTCAGCTCGATATCCGCGGCACGGACTACAACCGTTTCCAGGATAAAGTGATTTCCGGGAATCACCAGCTCTTCTTATGGGGCTGGCTGGCCGACTATCCGGATGCAGAAAATTTCCTGTTCCTGCTTTACGGCCCTAACGCTAAGTCCAAGACGGGCGGCTCGGGAGAGAACGCTTCGAACTACCAAAATCCGAAGTACGACGAGCTCTTCAGCCGTATGCGTTATATGGACGAAGGCCCGGATAAGGCCGAGGCCATTAATGAACTGATCAAGATCGTCCAGGAAGATGCGCCGTGGACATTCGGTTACTTTCCGACGAGTTCCGCGGCTTTCCATCAGTGGGTGCACAACGGCAAACCCACGCAGGTTGTGCGCAATCACATTCAGTACCTGAGGCTCGATCCTGAGACGCGAGTGAAGGCTATTAAAGAATGGAACAAACCCATTTACTGGCCGCTGCTCGTTTTTGTTCTGCTGTCGGCCTTGGTGATTATTCCGGCTGTGGCGCTTCATAGAAAGCGGGAGCGAATGACCGCGCGCACCACAGAGGAGGACGTCAAATGATTCGTTATCTCTTAAGACGCATCGGCTACGGCTTCCTGATTCTGATCGGCGTCAATCTGCTGACCTTTATGCTGTTCTTTACGGTCAACACGCCGGACGACATGGCGCGCCTTAATATTGGCGGCAAACGCGTGACCGCTGAAGCGATTCAAAACTGGAAAGAAGAGCACGGCTACGACAAGCCGCTGCTTTGGAATGAGAAGGCCGAAGGATCGGACAAGCTTACCGATACGATTTTTTGGCAGCACAGTGCGCGTCTCATGGTAGGAGACCTCGGCGCGTCAGACGCAGGACGCGACATTGCCTATGAAATCAAAAACCGAATGTGGCCCTCGGTCGCTTTGGCGTTTCCGACCTTTTTGCTTGGCGTCTTTGTGATTGTTGTGTTTTCTTTAGGTTTAGTGTTTTTCCGGCACACGAAGCTTGAAATCGGAGGCGTGGTCTTTGCCATTGTCATGATGTCGGTCTCGTCACTTTTCTACATTATTTTCGGGCAGTGGCTTTTCTCCAAAGTCCTGCGGCTTGTTCCGATCTCAGGCTTTGAGACGGGAACGGCCATGATTTCGTTCCTGATTCTTCCGATTGCGATCGGCGTTTTCTCGCGTATCGGCGGAGACGCGCTGCTGTATCGATCGATGTTCCTGGAAGAAATCAACAAGGATTACGTTCGCACCGCTCGAGCAAAGGGCCTGAGCGAAACGGCAGTTCTCTTTAAACACGTGCTGCGCAACGCCAGCCTGCCGATTCTGACTTCAACGGTTGCCGTGCTCCCGATGCTGTTTTTAGGCTCCTTAGTGATGGAGAGCTTTTTCGGCATTCCGGGCTTGGGCAGCTTTACGATTGACGCGATCAATGCTCAGGACTTCGCCATCGTCCGTACGATGGTTTTTGTAGGAACTGTGCTGTATGTCATCGGTCTGATTTTGACGGACGTGGCTTATACGATTGCCGACCCGAGGATCCGTTTGAAATGATGCCTAAATTTGTATTGCTTCCGACGGATATCGTGGTTGTTGTTCTTCTTGCGGCACTGACGTTTTATCTGATTCATGTTGCCCGCTCCGAAGAGCTCAAGGCACGCTGGCGCTATGTTGTGAGTTCCGGCGCCTCGCTGTGCTCGCTTTCGCTGCTGTGTTTCTTCCTTCTGCTCTCCGTCGTAGATTCTGTGCACTTCCGTCCCGTCATTGATGTTCAGGCCGGGCGCCCGATCTATGACGTCAAAGCCTATTCCCTTCTGGATAAAGCGCTCGGCAAAGCGTCTTCGGCGGAAGAGAAGTCTTATTCGATGCCGCTGGCGACTCAGACCTTTGAGAAAATTTCCCGCTTTGAAGACGGCAAACCTGTACGTGATTACGAACCGCTGAAAGCCGGCGGCGCGCATCTTAAAGCTCGAGCTGATTGGGCAGAAGACGTCATTATTAAGTCTGCTAGTGGCTTAGGCGCGGGGCTGGCGCTTAGCGCTTTGCTTTGGTTCTTAACGGTCGGATTGATTTCCCGTTCTAAAGGCCGCTCATTTAAGGAAGAAGTGCGCACTTTATTTAAGCGCCGCGACGAGGTTCCTTATGAAGCAATTCTGACGACATGTTCTGTCTTAATAGTTCTCGGGTGCCTGATCGGCGCGCTCTGGCCGTACTATCACGTGATGGGGACGGATCAAACAGGAAACGATGTTCTTTATCAAGCCTTTAAGTCCGTGCGTACCGCCCTTGTGATCGGAACACTGGCGACTTTGACAACGCTTCCTTTTGCCGTGGTGTTGGGAATCTGTGCAGGCTTCTTCAAAGGCTGGGTGGACGACTTGATTCAGTACCTCTACACCACGTTGTCTTCGATCCCGAGCGTTCTTCTTATTGCGGCCTCGGTTCTGATGATCCAGGTGTTTATTGACTCTCATCCCGGCATGTATGCAACCGGCATTGAGAGAGCAGACCTTCGTCTATTCATGCTTTCGATCATCATCGGTTTGACAGGCTGGGCCACGCTCGCTCGTCTGCTGCGCGCCGAGACTCTGAAGATTTCTCAGCTTGATTACATTCAAGCGGCTCGTGCCTTCGGTTTGGGACCGTTCAAAATCATGAAGCGTCATGTTTTGCCGAATGTCATCCACATCATTTTGATTGTGGCGGTGTTGGATTTCTCCGGCATTGTTCTTTACGAAGCTGTGCTTTCGTACGTTGGTGTCGGCGTTGATCCGACAACGCACAGTTTCGGCTCCATGATTAATGCCGGGCGTCTTGAACTTTCCCGCACTCCGGTTGTTTGGTGGAACCTCTGCGCGGCTTTCACTTTCATGCTCACACTTGTGTTGTCTGCAAACTTATTTGCATCAGCCGTTCGGGAAGCGTTCGACCCGAGATTGGTCCTCAAAATCGGGAGGAAGGAATAATGCTTCAGATCTCTAATATGGTGACTGAAATCCTCACTTCCGAGGATACGGTTCGCGTCGTAGACGGCCTGAGTCTGACGTTGAATCGAGGAGAAATCTGCGCCTTAGTCGGAGAATCCGGATGCGGCAAATCAATGACGGCGTTTTCTCTATTGAGACTTCTGCCAAGCTCCGGACGAGTCTCCAGCGGTGTTGTTACCGTTGACGGAACGGAAATCATGGGTCTGCCGGAAGCGGCGATGCGCAATATTCGTTCCTCCAAGATCAGTCTGATTTTCCAAGAACCGGCGACGTCGTTAAATCCGGTGATGACCGTCGGGGATCAAATTGTCGAGACGATTCTGCTTCATACTCCGCTGCGCGGCGATGAAGCGCGAGCAAAGGCACTCGACTGGCTGAAAAAAGTCGGAATTCCCGAGCCTGAACGCAGAATGAAATCATTCCCGTTTGAGCTCTCCGGCGGCCAAAAACAGCGTGTGATGATTGCTACCGCGCTGGCGGCCGAGCCGAACTACCTCATTGCAGACGAACCGACAACGGCGCTGGACGTTTCCGTTCAGGCTCAGATTCTTGATCTGATTCGCAGTCTTCAGAAAGAGCTGAACATGACGGTTGTCTACATCACTCATGATCTCGGAGTTGTGGCAAATGTCGCTGATCGCGTTGCAGTTATGTACGCAGGACAGATTGTCGAGTACGGTATGGTCGAGGAGATTTTCTACGACGCATGGCATCCGTACACCTGGGCTTTGCTGTCTGCACTTCCACAGCTCGGCGTCAAGGGTGAGGCACTTCCGACAATCGACGGAACTCCGCCAAACCTGTTTAACGAGGTTAAGGGCGATGCGTTCGCACCAAGAAACAAGCGTGCACTCGCAATCGACTTTGTCGAGGAACCACCGTTCTTTGAGGTGTCTCCGACACACAAGGCAAAGACCTGGTATCTCGATCCGAGAGCGCCGAAGATCGAACAGCCGGATTCCATCCGCAGACTGCGCGAGAAGATGAAGTTAAAGGAAAGGGGGTAAGATGCGGTGGCTGAGAAAGAGAAATTAATTGAAATCAAAGATTTGCAGATTACCTTCGGAAGCGGAAAGAAGAAATTCGTCGCTGTCGACCATGTAAATTTTGATATTTATAAGGGAGAGACGTTCTCACTCGTAGGAGAGTCCGGTTCCGGAAAGACGACGATCGGAAGAGCGATCACTCGAATCAATCCGGTATCTGCCGGTGAGATTCTCTACCGCGGAAAGCGGATCAGCGGAAAGATCTCAAAAGACCTTGACCGTGAGGTCGTAAAGACCTGCCAGATGATTTTCCAAGACCCGATGGCATCATTGAATGAGCGTGCGAAGGTCGACTACATCATCTCCGAGGGTCTGATCAATTTCCACATGTACAAGGACGAGGAAGACCGCAAGCGCAAGGTTGCAGAGGCACTTCGCGAGGTTGGACTTCTGCCGGAGTTCGCTTCCCGCTTCCCGCACGAGTTCTCGGGTGGTCAGCGTCAGCGTATCGGAATTGCGCGTGCGCTGATCATGGAGCCGGAGTTCGTCGTAGCCGATGAGCCGATTTCCGCCCTCGACGTCTCGATCCGTGCACAGGTACTGAACCTGCTGAACAACTTAAAGAAGAGCCGTGGACTGACGTATCTGTTCATCGCTCATGATCTCTC
>ERZ773133.3434-NODE-3434-length-12225-cov-3.030649_pt1 | contig 12225 bp, 6 predicted proteins | sample MGYA00580861_ERZ773133 | MGnify/ENA primary metagenome ERZ773133 (study PRJEB29015, sample SAMEA2737844) | human gut metagenome | biome: human gut; feature: human-associated habitat; material: faeces | place: China | collected 2012 ...
GAAGCAGAAACAGCAATAATAATGACTTTTTGCGCATAAGGTTAATTCTTTATTTATTAGACATTAAGAAACTTACAATTGTTATCATAGTACAATCACTATCAATGGTCACAAAGATAGTGCGCAGTATCTACTCAGAAGGGAATATGTATCCCAATAAATAGAAGAAATATCTCAAAATCGTATAAGAAGTCACAAATTCATTTCAAATAACGCTGATGTTGGGAATTAATTCTTTCTTGTAGCGATTATGAATAGAACAGGTGATTATTGCGCAGCTTAAAGCCGAAAGCCTTTTATCTTACAGCAGCATACCTTATCCCACAAAGTCCTTCGGAAGCACCCCGAATTGCTTCTGAAAACACTTGGAGAAATAGGAGGAAGAATTGAAGCCCACCATATAGCAAATCTCATTGATGCGACTCTCACCTTCCTTCAATAACTGGGCGGCACGCTTCAGACGCTCCAAACGTAAATACTCGTTTGGAGTAAGGTCCAGCACTCCCTTCATCTTACGATAGAAGCTGGAACGGCTCATATTCAGGCTATCCGCTATATCATCCATGCTGAACTCCTGATTAGAAAGATTAGAGAGAATAATCTCATTCAGTTTCTTTATAAATTCCTCATCGGCCTTGGTCAGTGCCATTGTGTTGACCGCCACAAAAGGAGATTTAGCAAAGTTCTGGCGAAGTTTCTCCCGGTTGTTTATCAGATTGGAAACCACAGCCAGAAGATACTCCGGTGAGAAAGGCTTCTCAATATATGAATCCGCCCCTAATTCCATTCCTTCAATCTTGGATTGAATATTAGTCTTGGCAGTCAACAAGATAATAGGAATATGACTGTAACCTACCTCCGACTTTATGATCTTTCATAGTTCAAAACCATCCATCAAAGGCATAACGACATCACTTACCACCAGATTTACAAAATTACTATCCAGAGCCTGCAAAGCCTCTTTCCCGTTGGTAGCAGTCAGCACAGTATATTCGGATGATAACTGGCGCTCGATAAAAGAGAGCATATCCGGATTATCTTCTACCACCAGAACCACATGTTTACTTACCCGCTGCTGCTTCCCTTCCTGCTTGTCATCGGAAAAATGCTCACCTGATGTTCCTGTCTGCAACTCTACCTCCTTGTTCATTACATCCGAATCCAGTGAAATGGCCATATCTTGAATAATGGGGAGTGTCAGACGGAAAGCATTTGCATCTTCTCCCGGAAGCATAACCAGACTACCACGATGGAGCTCCGCCAACGAACGGGAAAGCGCCAGTCCGATACCTGCTCCTGTGGTAACCTTCACCTCCTCCTTCTGGCTGAAACGGACAAAAGGCTGGAAAATCTCTTCCTTCATCTCATCGGGAATAATCACTCCGTCATTCTTAGTGGTGACATAGAATGCCTGATTCTCCACATCCACTTCCAGTTTAATATGCACATAGGTATCAGCATACTTCATTCCATTATTCAAAAGATTACTGATAATTTTCGTAAAAGCTTCGCGATTGACATGTGCACAGAAGTTCTCTTCCGGCATCTCTAACGTCAGGTCAAATCCTTTCTGACGGGAAAGGGAAGTAAACCGCATATAAGTCTCCCTCAGCACATTCGTAATGTCGCATTTGGCAAAGTTCAGCCGGTAGCCCTGGCTCTCCACTTTCCTGAAATCCAGAAGCTGGTTGGTGAGGTTCAGCAACCGTTCCGTATTATGCTGCATGATATTCAGGTCTTCGTGAGTTTCGGGGTCCAGGTCTTTCTTCAGGATGATGTTCTCCAAAGGCCCCTTTATCAACGTCAGCGGAGTCCTGATTTCATGCGCCACATTCGTGAAGAAATCTATCTTGGCATTGTAAATCTCGCGTTCCTTCTCCTGTTCAAACTTCTCCAATTGACGGCGGTGCTGCCTGCTGCTGCGTTGCTTAAAATACCAGAAAGCATATACGGAGCAACCCATAATGAGCAATGCATAAATGCAGTAAGCCCAGATGGAGAAATAGAAAGGAGGAAGGATATGAATATACAGCAGGTGTTCATCAGGATTCCATATTCCATCACTGTTAGAGGCTTTCACACGGAACAGGTAATCGCCATATCCCAGGTTGGAATAGGTGACGATAGGGCTCTCTCCCACCGTTATCCAGTCTTTATCAAAACCATCCAACCTGTACATCAATTTATTCATCTTCGGGAGCTGATAGCCGAGGGCGGCAATACGGAAGGAGAATGAATTTTGGTCGGACTGAAGCGTAATCCTGTCGGAGAAAGTGATACTCTTCTCAAGAGGAGCATTGTTCTCGCCAGCGCGGACTTCTTTATTGAACAACATAAAGTCCGTAATCACCACCGGCGGCAGATTCTTATTTTCAGTAAATGTCTTGGGGTTAAAGACGACAAAACCATCGATACTGCCCAAATAAATAGCACCGGCCTCATCCCTATAGCCGGAACGGTAGTTGAACTGATCGCCAAGCAATCCATTGGCCGTGGTGTATACCTTCACCTGTTTTGTGCCAGGGTTGAAACAAGCCAGTCCGCTGTTCGTCGTCAGCCAGAATAATCCTTCCGCATCCTCTATAATCTGATAGACAACATCATTAGGCAGCCCATTGGACGAATCGTAGCTGGTAAATGTCTCCGTATCAGGATGGAACAGACAGAAGCCTCCCCCCTGTGTAGTCAGCCAGATTTGCCGGTGAGAATCTTCAAAGATACTCAGCACCTTATCATAGGGAAGGCTCTCCTTATTATTTTCATTATGCACATAGTTCTTCCACCGTTTTTCATTGACGTTGTAGCAGTATGCACCGTTCGCATAAGTTGCCAGCCACAGGTTGCCTTCCGAATCTTCTTTTATATCGTATACAAATTTACCGGCCAGTTCCGTAATTCTGTCAAAGTCGTCAGTTTGTTCATTATACTTCAACAATCCGAACATGGTTCCCAGATAAATATCACCTGTGACCGTCCTGTAAATAGCAAAAATACTATTGTCTATCAACGAACGTGGGGAATCTGTTTTCTGATAAGTTTTCAGGATGTTGCCTGTATTGGTATCTACTATTTTCAAGCCTTTGGAGAAAGTTCCCACCCATAGCTTGTCGCCCACCATACATAGTCCATGGATGTTGGTAAATCCGGAACTGGGTGCAAAGAAAGAGAAGGTCTTTGTCTTCGGGTCAAAACGGTTCAAGCCGCCATCTTCGGTACCAATCCACAGTATGCCTTTGTTATCCTGACAGAACTCACGAACGCGTTTGCCTTGCAAAGTATTTTCTCCGTCCTTCGGATAATACTTCTCAAAATAAGTATAGGACTTCGGATAATAATCCACTCCACCGAAGTACGAACCCACCCAAATACCCCTTTCCCTGTCCTCACACAACGAATAGACTGCATTATCCGACAGAGAATAAGGGTCATCTTTAGAGCCGTGCAGATGCACATATTTATCCGTGCGAAGATTATAGATATAAACTCCCGACTCGGCCCCAATCCACAGCTCATTATCGGAGTTGACCAGCAAATCCCGGCAAAAAACCATTTCACCGGTTTCGTCCATCATCAGTAGGTTACGCAGGTTGCCGGAAGTAAGGTTCAACTCCTGAACTCCCTGCCGTATAGAACTAATATAAAGGCAATTGTAAGCTCCCGGAACAATATTCATCACCACATCGTCCTTGAAAACCTCATTGCCGCCCTTTGGCGAAAGATAAGGGTGAAGTGTCTTCAAATTGTCCTTTGAGTAGAACAGTCCATTACCATAAAAACCTATCCAGATAGTTCCGCTATTATCGAAAGAGAAGCTATTTACGTTAGCCGAGAATTCATTCAGTATATAATTATGGAGTTTTTCCTTTTGAGCGTCATAGCAGAATAGTCCCTGCGTTTCAACAGCTATCCACACCCGCCCTTGCTTATTACCTGAAATGGCGGAAACAGTGCGCTCTATTTTTGTGTTTTCCTCGCTCAACTGGTCGAAGGGAACAAAAGTCTCTTTATCCGAGCAGTAGATGTACAGTCCTGCATCCGTACCTACCCAGATATCTCCATCATTGTCTTCGTAGAGGCAAGTCACAAAGTTATTCCCCAGACTGTGATTGTCGGTCATGTTACGTTTGAAGTTCCGGAACGACAATCCGTCATACCGGCTCAGTCCGCCTTTAGTACCAAACCACATAAATCCTTTCTTATCCTGCATGATTGCATTGACCGTAGTCTGGGACAGTCCGTCCTTGATACTAAGATTTCTGAAATAGTAATGTTCATTTGCCGCTTGTGTCCAGCAAACCATATAGCAAAGAAAACTGATGAGGGCTATGATTCTCTTGTCCATCTTTGTGTTTTTATAGATTCGTTGCCAAATATAGCTCAATTTGACGATAAACGGTAAGAGAAATATTTCAATAAATAAAAATATCGTCTCTTTCACAGCTGTAAACACAGCGGAAGTATGCCCGGAGAGCCCTCGACCCATGCTCTTCACCCGGATTGCCTATACTTTGCCTATCTCATTGCATAACTGAGCACAGCACACCGCAGGACTGAGCATAGCACAGTCCCGGACTGAGCACCGAAAACACCCGGATGTTTTACCCTAAAACATGGGGATGTTTTCCCCAAAAACATGGGGGTGTTTTACCCCAAAACATCCGGATGTTTTAGAAGATAACATGGGGATGTTATAATAGATCAGTCCCGGACTCAGGGGGGCTAAGTCCGGGACGTAGAGGTGCTAAGTCCTACTTTGAAAGGTACAGCAACAGTCCTTACTTTACTAATTCAGGAATTATATACTCTTTACTAATCCTCATGCGGTCCACTCCATTGGCATTCTCGAAGGAGACTTCTCCGATATACATGGCACGCGGATGAATCTTTTCCTTGTCTTTATGGGCATGATAGACAATGCGGAGCTTGCCTGCCTTATCGGTAAACATGGCGCTATGCCCCACTCCCACCAGTTCGCCGGGCTTTTGCAACAATGGATTTTCATCATATTTGCTCCAGGTGCCCATCAAGTCGGTGGCCGTAGCACAACCTACTCCATAGAACGGGCTCTCATAACTATTGGCAGAATAGGACATATAATACAACCCGTTACGCTTAACAATAAAGGAACCTTCGTTCACACGGGGCCAGACTTCCTCCCACTCCTGAGAGACATGGAGACAGGGATGCATCGTCTCCTTCTTGATAGTGACAAGGTCTTTTTCCAACTCTGCAATCCAGATATTGTTGCCGTCATTGAACCGCACGAAAGTGAGGTAAGGCGTACCGTCATCATCTATAAACAGAGAGTTGTCAATGCACTTTTCATCCGTAATCATCGGCTCTTTCTTCTCTTGCACAAATGGCCCTGCGGGAGAATCGGCAATCGCCACACAGATGTGTTCGTCGGCCGAATAGTACATATAGAATTTCCCGTTCACGGCATAGACTTCGGGGGCCCAGAACCAACGGTCCGCCCAGGAGTCTTTCTTATTCAGGGCGATACCTTTATACTTCCAAGTCAGCAAGTCATCGGAAGTATATACTTCGATTCCTTCGCCGGAATGGGTGCCATAAGCATAGTATACCCCATCGTACAACATAATGAACGGGTCTCCCAAAGGAACAGGCGCTTTCACGTCATTGGTAGCAGTGTTGTCGGCATCCTTCTTGGAGGAAGCCGACTGACAGGAAACAAGTGTTCCCAAGATTAACAAACAGATAAAAACCAGATTCTTCTTCATACGATTCTATATTTAATAATATCTTAATTGCAAACTATTCGAATACCGCTTTCATCAATTATTAGAGAAATGATAATTATAAAGATTCCGTTTGAAGTGATAACGATGCCTGGGCACTGGCAACGGGTCTTGCAAACGTAGTTCCCAAGCTAACAACTTCGTCAGCAACTCACTCTGCTGATTGATGTACTTTGAGTTCCCAAACAGATTGTTCACTTCATAAGGGTCCTTCTTCAGATTATACAGTTCACCCTTTCCATAACTATTCATCACCAGTTTCCAGTCGCCCATACGCACCATCCTGGAGGTTCCACTCTGGGTCCAGGTATTCAGTTCGTCAAAGCCGGCCACTTTCTTGCGGTCCAGTGCACCTTCCTGCTCAAAAGTCAGTTTATCATCCAGAGGAACATCTTCTCCGCCAAAGCCCAACTGTACGACAACGCTCGAGAATTCTTCTTTTGGATACTCCTTGCCCGTCAACATCGGCCACAAGCTCCGTCCCTGTACGCCTATGGGTATGGTGTCACCTATTGCCGTACAGAAAGTAGGAAACAGGTCAGCCAGTGAAACGTGCGCATCTATCGCTTTAGGTTGTTGTTTTATCTGGTATCCGGCCCACACCATCGGTATCCTGGTCAAAGCTTCGGATAAACCCGCTCCCTTGCGAATTAAGCCGTATTCACCGCAAAAATCACCATGATCGGAAAGAACTACGATAATAGTTTTCTCAAATAATCCCTTCTCTTTCAGATTCTCGACTAACCGTTGTATCTGGTCATCTATCAGGCGAATCATTCCCATATAATTCCCTCTCAATCGTGGCAGATCTTTTTCAAGGTCAGGGCAGGAAGCATCTTCCAGCTCTCCCAGAATCTGATACTTGCTTCCCTTCTTTATTGCGTCCTGACGTGAAGTCTTTACAGCCGGAAGTTTATCCGGTGAGAACATCGAATAATAGGGTTCACAAACCTGATATGGATTATGTGGTTCGGGGAACGAAACCCAGACAAAGAACGGATTGTCTTTCTGGCTGTCTATCCATTCTATGGCCTGGTCTACAATTCGTGTAGGCTGCTGGTCTTTCAGAGGTATGGGCGAAGGTTCCAGATACTGACCGACAGCTTCTTTAAAGAATTTGGACACGGCAAGTTCTCCTTCCGTCACCGGTTTGTTTTTCCCCCAGTGGGAATATTCGGACCAGAAGTCCATATCTTTGGCATTCAAGTAGGCATGGTTCTTGCCCACTAATGCGGTTTTGTAATGGTTCTCTTTCAGAACAGTTATCAGGTCTTTGGCATAATATATATCACGTACATTGTGGTTGGTGCGCACATGAGTAGCGCTTGGGAAGCGACCTGTAAACATGGAACAACGCGCAGGACTACTGGCAGGCATCACTGTATATGCCTTGTCAAACCAGGCATTCTGCCGGGCCAAAGCATCGACATAAGGGGTGATCTCCATAGGGAAACCTTCACGTCCGCACAAGTCAGCACGTTGCTGGTCGGTCATTATTACTACGATATTCGGTTTATCGGTCTGAGCCAACAGAGACAGACCAACTCCCTGGAGAAGTACTCCTGAGAAAAGACACCTTCGGAAATTCATAATTATCTGATTTTTAATTAATCCCTAAACAAAAAAACACATACCCCATAACCTCTTAATCGAGGTTATGAAGTATGCAGGTATCTAATATATTACATTTTATTCGCTCAGCAATGCATAAGCACACCAAATAATGGGAGCTTGTCCGTGATAATCACCTGTAATGCGGGGACGATCCAGATAATACTGGTGGCTGTTCTTCTTGCCTGTACCGATGCAAACTTCCATCAAGTCATTGTTATCATCAAGATAGTTGCAAAGCCCCAACCATGCACGGCGGGCAATCGGTCCATATTCATCCTTGTCCAGCCATCCGTTCTTCACGCCCTGAATCATGGCATACGTAAACATTGCCGACCCGGATGTTTCCGTCCAGCAGTCCTTTTCGTCAATCAACTGGTTCCAGAGTCCGTCTTCATTCACATATTTCTTCAGGTTCTCCATCATCAAGCGATATCCTTTGAGGATGCGCTGGCGGTTAGGATCGTTTTCCGGAAGGTTGAAAAGCAATTCCGTCATGCCCACAGCCATCCAGCCATCGCCACGCCCCCAATAGAAGGGCACATCGGGCGCATGATAAAAGAGACCGTTCTCACGCTGAATCTCATCCAGATAAAGCACCATTTCCTTAGCAGCGCGGTTGATGTATTTTTTATCTCCTGTCACGTGATAGGCTTCGGCCTGTACGATGGTAATCATATACATATCATCAATCCAGAGGCGGGTCTGCCAGGAGTATCCCTTCTTGTGCCATTTGCGCACAGGAGTATCCCTTCTTGTGCCATTTGCGCTCTTCATCATTCGCTTTTTCAGGAAGAATCCATTGCGTATCGGCATACGGCAATCCGAGTTCTTTATAACGCTCGTCCTTCGTCATGCGATACAGTTTCAAAGGTAGGCAACCGAACATATTCTGGTCTACATGAATCGGAGGAGGAAGCAAGTCTTTCTCCAGATGGAATAGCAACTCGAAACGTTCTCTCAACTTCTTGATAAGTTCCTGGTCGTTCGTCATTTCGGCGAATCGGAGCGCTCCATACCAGGTACAGACTTCGGCATAATGTATGCCTCTGTCTCCATAAAGTTGGTGTTTGGTCTCCATCAGACGGCTACTTACCTTTTTCCCCACTGTTTTGGGATTTGCCCTTACAGGGAAATTACTGAAATAATCTTGTGCAGTGATAGTACTTGTCATTACAAACACGGCCACAACAAATAGATAAATAAAACGATAATCTCTCTTCATAATTCTTATAGTCTTTAAATGAATAATTGATTGGTTCAGTTATTTTGTCATTTTCTCACGGAGAATTTATAAATGCAATGGCTATCATATTTCTCGCCCGGTTTCAATAGTGCCGACGGCCACTCCGGTTTGTTAGGAGTATCGGGATACTTCTGAGTTTCCAGACAAACAGAGGCACGATGTCCATATACAATGCCTTTCTTTCCCTTCACCGTACCATCCAGGAAGTTACCGGCATAAATCTGAATACCCGGTTCGTTGGTATAGACATCAAGTACGATGCCTGTTTCAGGAGACTCAAGAGTGGCACACTTCCGGGAAACGTCTCCTTTCGTATTGAGTACCCAGTTATGGTCGTAACCTTTGCCATACTTCAACTGTATGAAATCATTATTGATACGCGCTCCGATGGCTGTGGGTTTGCGGAAATCCATATCCGTATTTTCCACAGGGGCAATCTCACCGGTTGTCATAAAGGTGCTGTCCACAGGAGTATATGCATCGGCATCGATAGTCAACAAATAATTCGAATTATCCTTGGAAGGATCGCCATCCAGGTTAAAGTAAGAGTGATTAGTCAGGTTAACAACCGTAGTACGGTCTGTTTCGGCACTATAACGGATATCAAGAGCATCGTCATCCGTCAATGAGAAAGTAACCTTGCACGTCAGATTGCCCGGGAATCCTTCTTCTCCATCTTTCGACAGATAAGTCAATTCCAGAACTTGCTCGCTCAACTGCTGTGCATCGAACATCCGGAAATCAAATCCCTTGGAACCGCCATGCAGGCAGTGACCGTAATTATTCTGTGGCAACTGATATTCCACACCGTCTACGGTAATCTTACCCTGGTTAATACGATTGCCATAACGTCCGATGGTAGCGCCAAAATTTGTAGGGAGGTTAACGTAATCCTGAATAGAGTCGAAGCCTAACACAACGTCACGCATAACACCCTCTTTATCCGGCACCATCACCGATACAATACGTCCACCGAAGTTTGTGATGCAAACTTCCATACCATTTTTATTCTTTAGTACAAACAGGCCTGTCTGTTTGCCGTCCACTTCCATACGGAAATCAGCCGGATTTAAACCTGAAGCAGTCTTTTCACTCACCTGCTTGCTTGTGCAGGCTGATGCCAATAGCATCACTCCTGCTAACAAAATCATAACTTTATTCATATCGCTTATACTATTTATGCTTTATTTCTGCAATAAAAATTGTTCCGCACGTCCCGGTGAGAAGAGTTCCCACAGGGAAGCAACCGTCCAGCCGGGAGCAAAGATATCATTATAATATCCTTTTCCGTTGCGACCGTAGTCCCAATTGGTATGCTGCACCACTTCCGGGTAATAACCCACTTTAGCAACACCGCACATATGACCTTCATAGGGAAGCAACTGACGCATTGAAGTAGAAATAACCTCAGCAAAGTCCGAGAAACGGGGTTCATTGTATTCCTTCGAAAGCCAATGCAATACGTCGGCAAACTCGAAGATAAACACATCGATATGGTTATTCTCTACTGAAACATTCCCCCAACCACGGGTCTGCAAACCAATATCGCCCAACATCTGGCCTGCTGCAAAAGGAACGTCCCACGTATAGTACCAGGATAAGGCAAAGTAGGCTGCCTTCTTTGATAATTCGGCATAATGGGCACGCTCGGCACCTTTGGTGACCAAGGCAAGATAGTAAGTGGCAGTAGCGGCATAAAGGGAGGCTTCCTTGTCCTCGCAATTAGCATCCAAGGTGGAAGAAAAGTAATCGGACTTGGAAATCAGTTCCTTTTCCAGATAGTTCACCGTGTGTTTGGCACTTTCCAGGTAACGCTTGTCCTTGAAGTATTTATAAGCCATTACCAAAGGCAGGGTAGCCGAAGGAGTACTGCCTCCGGTGCCGTCTACAATAGAGAAGTCATCCTTGAATTTGCGCGGGAAGCTGCCATCCTCGTTCTGCAGACGAAGGAAACTGTCCAGAATAACCTTCAGACGCTTCTCCCATTCGGGATGTTTACGCTTATGCTGTTTCTCGTAATTCAGATAGTTCAAAATGGCATATACGCCCTCCGACTGACGGCGAATACTGAGTTTAGGCTCTTTAAAACCACGATTATAATGTACCACCTCATTGAAAAAGCCAGCGGGAGAGAAACCATTTTGAAGATAAGTATCAAAGACGCTGTTGGCGCTATTCACCAGTTCAGGGCGGTTCTGCTGCGCACCGTATTCCAAAGCATTGAAGGCGTTGAGCAGGGTACGGCCTACAAAACCGATTTCAGCAACATCCGTATTATCGCAAGTGGCGGTTTTCAACTCAACCCCCGAATAGTAGTGGGTGGGCGTAGTATTCACATAACTTTCTACAAAGAAATTGCTTATCACCTCTTTCATACGGTCTACCGTATAAGGAGTATTTACAGGGCGGGGAAGATTTGTATCATAGCAATACTCCCAAGTACGCTGCACGCACTCCGAGAAGTCGGCAGCATCGATTTCTGATAATTCCCACGTAAGGGTTATGCTGTCTCCTTTGCGAAGAAGCTGGAAAGCCTCAACAGCAGGAGCCAAAGTCAATTTGCGGATATAGGTTTTAGGAGCTTCCTTATATGGAAATCCGTAAGAGAGAACAGTGGTACCGTCTACATTCTCGAAACCGGTATAGCCGATGGAAGTCTCACCGGACACAATCACTTCGCCTTCTTTATGGGTGGCCAGGGCCTCTTTATCGAACTTGTCAATACGGATAACAGACATCGATTTGCCTGTTGCCGGATTGAAAGCTGCTGTCAACGGGGTACTCAGGCGGTCTTCACGTACCAGCCAACTATCGGAAGTATGGAAGGAAGGAGCCTTTTCGGGTGAACGAAGATTCCGGCGATACCAGAAGCCGGGCATATAGAACTGACAGTCGGAATGATTGTAACCTGTCTTGATTTGCTCACCATAGTTGAAATAAACATTATCAAGGGCTTTGATAACAACATTGATGCGCTGTTTGCCATTCTTATCCGTGACCTGCCGCGTAATAACCAGCGGTAGCTGCTCCGAAGGCTGGCAATTATACACGCCATCCTGTACTTTACGAAGGCTTAATGAATAGTGTTTGGCATCATTCCCCGGAACTTTCAAGGAAATGGAAGCTGAAACATCTCCCAGAGAATGCTCCATCGCTCCCGCATTTGCAATGCCTGCTAAAAGCATTACCCCTAAAAACAATCTCTTTAGTCTCATAGTTACATTTGTTTTATAGTTGTTAGAATACTGGTTTATCTGACTCTATCGACGGAGAAGCACCCTTTACAGACGGCCAACCATCCTTCCATTCAATCTTGTCCATCATCAAGACCCGTCCTTCGGGATTCTTGACGCTCACCGAATGATAGAAGACCCAATCGTTGCCGGCATTATCCGTCACAATCTCAGAATTATGGCCGGTGCCTACAAAAGCACTATTCTTATGAATCAGGATTTCATGTTTATTGTCGAGCATACTCCCGCCCTTCTTATCAACATAAGGTCCGAAAAGGTTTTTCGAACGTCCTACTACCGTTGTATATGTGCTGTTCAGTCCTTCACAGCAAGTACCTATTGAAGCAAAAAAGTAGTAATAACCATCCTTTTTGTG
>ERZ773133.3447-NODE-3447-length-12177-cov-2.958753_pt1 | contig 12177 bp, 10 predicted proteins | sample MGYA00580861_ERZ773133 | MGnify/ENA primary metagenome ERZ773133 (study PRJEB29015, sample SAMEA2737844) | human gut metagenome | biome: human gut; feature: human-associated habitat; material: faeces | place: China | collected 2012 ...
TTATATGAATGGAGAAAAATTGTAAATGGAACAATTGCAAATTCTATTTTTGATGAAATTTCTTCATATGGAAAGGAAACCGTAGATTATTCACTTTTAGCAAAATTCTTGAAACTAGATGAAGATAACTATAAAAATGTAAATAATTATCTTAATTTTCAAAAAATGTCCAAAGATTTAAAAGGTAGAAAATATTCACCCGAAGAACAAAAAATGGCAATGATATTAGCTGAAAGTATGGATATAAGTATGTCCTACAATAACGATGGCATGATATTTACAGATTCTACTCGAAGGAATCCTGTATACAACAGTATTAATTTTGCTGATATAATGGATTTTATCAATCTTTATGATAAATCAACTTCAAATAAACCATTTAACTTTATGAATATTAGTCATCTTTTTACTAGATTCAGCAATTATGATGGTTACACATCTCATGATGCAGATGCCCAAATATTTAAAGAGTTATATAACAAATATAGAAAAGATAATTTTTCATTTAAAATGGATGAATTTTGTAACTATATAAATAGTATTAGCAAAGAGCAAAAGCTAGAAGGAAAAATTGCTAATAGTAAATTATATAAGGAAAGTACCGACTTTGATTTAAATTCATTTATGTATTTTATAGGAAGCTTCAGTAAAAATCATGAATTAAGTAGCTTTGCACCATATTTACCTTCTCTTTTAGAAACAACAAGTGGTAAAAAATATTTTGGACCAATGATGGTAAAAGAGATGGAAACTATCAAAAATATAGAAAAAATATATTCTAATGATAATTTTGATGAATTATTACAACAAGCCTATAAATTAGTATCTCTATCTAACTATAGATTGGAAACTTATACTAGAAAATTTATTCAACCTGAACATTATGACAAATTTAAAGCCATTTGTGATTGGTTAAAAAGTAATGACAAAGATATATTTAAAAATTCAATTGATGCTAAGTATAATAGAAAAAAAGATAAAGAAAGAAGTATAGAAGAAACAAAAAATTACTTTTTAAGCTTATCTTTTAGTGCACTTAGAACTATTGACCTTAATAGTTATCATGAAGGACTTAAACTTCCATTCATAAAAGATAGTTATAATAATCATGAATTGGGAGTTCAAACTATTTCTGATTTGCATCGTGAAGCATACTTAACAAAACTTGATTCTGTTTGCTTAGAAGAAACCAAAAAACTTCTTGAACTATTCAAAGAAGGCAAATCATTAACTAAATACATTGATGCTAGTGAATATGATTATAAGGAAATTTCCTATATTATTAATAAAGCCGGCTTAAAATTAGATACCGACACTTCACCATTAGCTAGTAAAATAAAAGAAGAACAAGAACTAGAAAAACAAAGACTTCAAACTGAAAAAGCAAAATCTTTAGTTGGTTTATTTGCAACTAGTAATTTTGATAGTATGGCCGAATTTTATAAATACATCTCAGAAGAATATGGTTTATCTGATACTGAGCAAAAAAAGCTATTTGCTTTAGCCTTAGAAGATGAGAAACTTGGTAAAATAGTAGAAGCCAAAAGATCAGCAATCAAAGCCAAACAAATTCAAAAGAACAGTGCACAAGCTACTTTGCGTTCTAAAGAAAGATTAGAAAATAATATAAAAAATTATGGTGAAAAAGCTGTTAAAGCAATGCGTTCATTTGTTGAAGTAGATGACTGTACAATAAAAAGATTTTGTAAGATGGCCGAAATTAGTGAAAAAGACTTTAGATTCTACCGCAAACTTTGTGTTGAAGTAGATGAAAATTTAGCAGCCGAAGTAGATGCCAAATGTGAAAATACTAGTAGAAAGTTCATCTCTTTTGTAATTTCTTCTTCACGAGAAATGGCTTTAGAAATGAAAAGATGTCATAAAGAAAAAGTGCCATATGATTTATATAGTCATTATGAAAAATATGGTGTTTCTCCATACACTATGGCTAGTATAGCTTCAGGTTTTGATAGAGTTAGTGAAAGTCGATTAATAAATCAGTATATGTCACTACACCCAAGTATTTTTTCTAGAATTGGGACAGCAACAGTAGCAAGTATGAAAAGAAGAACAACTGTTTATAATAGTAATTTCTTCTTAGAAAATGCTAGTGTGTCTTATCGAAAGAAAGACTTAGACCAAGTAATTGATGAACTAAACGATAAAGGAATACCAGTTTGTGTTGGAACTTTATATCAAGGTTTAGTTAGATTAAAGAAAAATTCTAAAGATGGTAAAAAGTCATATGTAAAAACTACAAAAAGATAAATTTTAATGTTAAAAGTGAGTATTTATTTTTATAAATTCACTTTTTTCTGTAATAGAAGCAAATGATTTTTAATTATATAGTAGATAGTAACCAGTACAGATATTGAAAAAAAGTCAAATTTATGCTATCATAATATTGCTTTAAGCAAAGAAAGTGGGTTAAGTATGCCAAAAACTTCTTATAATAATAAAGAGTTTAATGAGCTGATTTTACCTATAATAAGAAATGATGAGTATCAAAAAACAAAAAGTTGCGTACACCACGGATTAAACAGATATGATCATATGGTGAGAGTTGCTTATTATTCTTATAGAATAACAAAAATATTACATTTGAATTATAAAGAAACAACTAAAGGAGCCTTGCTACATGATTTTTTCTTTAATGAAGAAGAAGACAGTAGACTAAAAAGATTAATAGATCATCCAGATCTAGCTTATCTAAATGCTAGTAAATACTTTGAACTAACTAATCTAGAAGAAGATATTATCAGAACACATATGTTTCCAGTTGGCAAGAAAGTTCCTAAGTATTTAGAAAGTTGGATAGTTGATATTGTCGATGATGTAGCAAGCATCTATGAAAAAACATTTATCATAAAAGTAAATATGAAGCTAAGTTTTAATCTAATTATTATGTTGTTTCTAATGTTTACAAGGAGATAGTTATGGATATTAGAGAAATATTACAAGGTATTGAAGACAAACTAGAAATTGATAGTGATTTTTCTTTTACGGAAGATTGGTATACAAATACCGATATTGTAGAATTAAAAAGCATTCATTTCAAAGGAAATTTAAAACGATATCCAAATGATAGTTTCTTCTTAGATGGTGAATATAGTGGTGATATGATTTTAAAAGATTCTATTTCTCTAGAAGAAATAACTTATCACTTTTCTAATCATTTAGAAGAAGAAGTAACAGAAAAAGTAAAAAATATTGAAAATACTCTTGATATTCTCAGCGTTTTATGGGAGAATATTGTACTAGAGGTTCCCATTAGATATAGTGTAGTAGATGACTACTCAAATTATCAGGGGGACGGTTGGCATCTAGTAAGTGAAGAAGAGTATGAAAAAGAAGAGGGAAATTTCCCATTTCGTGATCTACTAGAAGGTAAAGAAAAGGAGTGAAATAGATGTTAAAATTAGATATTCAATTATTTGCTGTACCTTTCAGAAAGGTATCAAAAACACGTAAGAGAATGCGTAGAAGTCACAATGCTTTAACAATTCCAGGAATGGTAGCTTGTCCTTCTTGCGGTGAAATGATTAAAGCTCATCGTGTATGTCCAAAATGTGGAAGCTACAAAGGAAAAACAGTAGTTGTTAAAAAAGACTCTACAGAAGAATAAGAAAGTCATCTAATATTAGATGATTTTTTTGTATTTAATAAAATTTTAATACTTATTACGAAATAAAAAAATTCTCAATTAGAGAATTCTAAGTAAATACTTTTATCAAAACTATGTTGATTATTATCAGCTTTTTCTAAAGCCTCATTATTAACAAGAAAATAAGTATATTCTAAAATATCTTGATTATTAGAAGTAATAGGATCATCCCAAGTAAGATCTAAATGATACCAGGTACCATCAAGAAAAACTCCGTTCCAGACATGCTTATCATTTGATATTCTATAGCTTTCAATCCCTAAATCTTCTAAGAATAATTCCATTGCATCAGTATAACCACCACAAAGACTGTGCCCTTGTAATAAAGGACCATAAGCTATATCAGATTGATAATTAATAATTCCATTGTCACTTTTTTCTTTATCATATCTACTGTGATTAATTATATAATCATGAGCAGTTTTTATCTTCTCTCTATTAGTCATTGAACTATTCCAAATTTCTGTTTCAATCTCACTAACCTTATTTAGAACAATTTCCCTAACATTATCATTGTAATTGTGTTCAATCGAAACAGTAACTTTATTAGTTTCATCATAATTAGTAGTTATTCTCTTAAAACTATTAAAAGGATGAACGTAATTATTAATTATTGATAAAGAAGTCTGATCATTTGCAAGCGCTTTAACATTGTCAAGACAAGTTGTATCCTTCTTACAATAAAAGCTAAATTCATCAACACCAGAATTTAAAATAGTGTAGTAAACATTTCTAACTTCTTCTAAAGTTTCAGGTAAGAAATTATCAGTCAAAGAAACATATTTGAAACTATAACTTCTAGTATAATCATTCTTTTCTTTAAGTGTCACATTTGGTTTGCTAGCGAAAGACGTATAAACATTATAAATTTCATCTTGATAAATATAAGTAATTAAAAATAAACAGATAAATAAAACTAAAACAATAAATTTTTTCATTTACATCTCCTTATAATAATTTTAGCAACTAAGCTATTTTCTGTCTAGAAATAACTAAAAAACTTTTTAAAAGTATTTATATTTTATTTCTATAATAGAAATTCCAAACCCATTATCTATACTAATACGAATATTACTAAATTTAAGAAATAACTTGTAAGAAACGTTTGCGTTAAACGATAATTTCTGATAAAATGAAAACGAAAGAATTAAAGAACCAAGAGATGAAATGCTCTTTTTTTTAAGCGGATAGGAGGTAGTTTTATGGCAACAGTATATAATGACGATTCGATAAAAATATTAGAGGGATTAGAAGCAGTTCGTAAAAGACCTGGTATGTACATTGGTTCAACAGATAAAAAAGGATTACATCACTTAGTATGGGAAATAGTTGATAATGCAATTGATGAAGCTATCAACGGTTATGGTAAAAAAATAGTAATAACTATTCATGAAGATAAAAGTATCAGTGTAAAAGATGAAGGACGTGGCGTACCAGTTGGAATGCATTCATCAGGAAAACCAACGCCTGAAGTAATTTATACCGTTTTGCATGCAGGTGGAAAATTTGAAGAAGCTGGTTATAAAGTATCTGGTGGATTACATGGGGTAGGAGGAAGTGTCGTAAACGCTTTATCTAAATGGATGGAAGTTACTATTGAACGTGATAAAGGTATCTACTTCATTAAATTTGAAGACGGGGGAAAAGTAGCTACTCCTTTAAAAAAAATAGGAACCAGTAATAAAACAGGAACGATGGTTAGATTTTTACCTGACGATAGTATTTTTTCAACCATAAACTTCTCTTTTACTACTATTTGTGAACGTATGCAAGAGTCAGCTTTTCTTTTGAAAGGTTTAACAATCGAAGTAAATGATTTAGAAGATGACCGTCATGCCACTTTCCATTACGAAAAAGGCTTAGAAGAATTTGTAGATTACCTAAATGAAGGTAAATCAACTCTTCATAAAACCTTAGTCTTTGAAGGCGTAAAAGATAAGATGGAAATAGATATTGCGATGCAATATACGGATACTTATCAAGAAAATATTGTTTCTTTTGTTAACAACGTAAAAACTAGTGATGGTGGAAGTCATGAAGTAGGTTTTAAGACTGCTTTAACCCGTGTTTTTAATGACTATGCCAGAAATAATGGCTTTATCAAAGGAAAGGAAAAAGCCTTTGAAGGAAGCGATGTAAGAGAAGGATTAACAGCTATCATCAGTTTAAAAATACCAGAAGAACTATTACAGTTTGAAGGGCAAACTAAAGGAAAATTAGGGACACCACAAGCAAGAACAGCCGTTGATTCCTTAGTAACTGAAAAATTGCAATTCTTCTTAGAAGAAAATAAAATGGTTGCAACTGATATAATTAATAAATCATTAAAAAGCAAAACTGCTAGAGAAGCCGCTCGTAAAGCAAGAGAAGAAGCAAGAAAAGGAAAAAATAAAGTCACCAAAGAACGAGCATTATCTGGTAAACTTTCTCCAGCACAAAGTAGAGATAAAACTAAAAAAGAACTATTCTTAGTCGAAGGAGATTCTGCTGGAGGTAGTGCTAAACAAGGAAGAGATAGACGTTATCAAGCAATACTACCACTTCGTGGAAAAGTTTTAAATACTGAAAAGACGAAAGAAAGCGATATCTTAAAAAATGAAGAAATAAATACGATGATTTATACAATCGGGGCAGGATATGGTTCTAACTTTGATATAAATGATTGTGAATATAATAAAGTTATCATAATGAGTGATGCCGATGAAGATGGTGGTCACATTCAGTGTCTATTACTAACATTCTTCTATCGTTATATGAAACCATTAATTGAAGATGGCAGACTTTATGTAGCACTTCCACCATTATTTAAAATTCAAAGTGGCAAAAATATTGAATATGCTTATACCATCCAAGAAATGCAAGAAAAAACGAAAAATAAAAAATGTGAAGTGCAAAGATACAAAGGATTAGGTGAAATGAACGCCGATCAGTTATGTGAAACAACAATGAAACCTGGTAGCAGAACATTAATTAGAGTAAAAATAGAAGATGCTCAACTAGCAGAAAAAAGAGTATCAATTCTTATGGGAGATGATGTACCACCTCGTAAAGAATGGATTGAAGAAAATGTTGAATTCTCATTAGAAGATGATTATAAGATTTAGGTGATAAGATAAATGTATGATAGTGGAGAAGAATTTTTAAACGAATTATATAAAGATTTACATGTTTCTAAGATAGTTATGCACACCGCTTTAAAAAGTGATACCCCAGTGGAAAAGATAAGTAAATATTTAACAAGACTTGATAGAGTAGTTAAGAGAGCTCATCAAAATGAACACGATTGGAATCTTTTTAAAAGCTTGTGTCATGATAAATATGTAATAAAAGAAGAGGACATCAAAGAAGAGTATATCAATAAAAATACTTCTCCTACTTTTTCCAGTGAACAATTGATTTATAAAGTTACGACAGCAGCAAAAGATTCGCTTGATACTTGGATAGATTTCCTTGGTAGCTTGGATAAGGAAGAAATGTGGCTGAAATTTTGGATATTTAAAGGAATAACTTCGATGGGAAACTATAACGAACAGCGAAAGACCTTTTCAAGAAGAACAAAACATACGACAAGTCCTTTTCCGATGTTCGACGCTACAATTACATTAAATATAATTGATAAAATAAAACTTCTTATTAAAACAGATGACAAAGAATTAATTGATGAAGCACTCAACAATGAAAGTTTTGCTAAATTATATGCTTATTACTTTTCAAAAAAAAGAGAACAAATTCTTCAAGAAGTAATTAAAAATAATGGTGAATGGTTTCACTATGAAGGATTAAAGAATCGTGTTAAACTTCGCAAAGACATTATTGGTAAAGGCACCCTTTGGTGTATCGAAAATAGAGAAGATGTTCGACGAATATTAGAAAACGATGTAATTGATATTTATTTTTCTAACGATGAAAACGATGAACCGACTAAACCAAGATTAGCTATTGTTAGTAATAACAATGTTATTAAAGAAATAAGAGGGATTGAGCATAACCAAAATGTTGAACCAGCAATGCTAGAAATATTAGAGAGAAAATTGTTAAGTTATAATCAAACAGAAAAAATTCAAAAAATAATTAATGATTCTAGAAGGCTAACAATCTTAGCTGAAAAAGAAAACTATACTAAAGAAGATATTGAATTTCTTTATGAAATTAAAGAAAAAATAGGATTCTTTGGTTATGGAAAAGATGAGCGAATCGAACTTTTGAAAAATAAACGAGATATAAAAGTAGACTTGGCTTATTACTTTGATTGTGGTGTTGATGAGATAGCTTTAACTAAAAAAGAACTAATGAAATCCAATATTTACTGTTACTATGGAGATATCAGTGAAACAGGAGAAAAACTTAATTTAATTCTTCCTAACTATGTAGTAGGAGATGTAAGATGTCCAGCTTTAACTTCAATTGCTGGTTTAGAAAAGCTAGAAGTTGTAACTAATGATTTATTTTTACCCAAAATTAATGAAACATTACCAAACTTAAAAGAAGTTTGGGGGCACGACACTAACAAAATTTTAAAAAGACAAGAAAAAAGGATGTAGGTGATATTGATGGAAAAGACAAAAGAAATAATCGAAAAAATTAGAGAGTATACCCTTGAAGATATAATGGGAGAAAGATTTGGTAGCTACTCAAAATATATCATTCAAGAACGTGCTATTCCAGATGCAAGAGATGGTTTAAAACCAGTTCAAAGACGTATACTTTATTCAATGTATAAAGAAAAGAATACTTATGATAAACCATATAGAAAGAGTGCAAAAACAGTCGGAGACGTTATTGGTAATTACCATCCTCACGGTGATACTTCAATCTATGAAGCAATGGTAAGAATGAGTCAAGAATGGAAAAGTAGATATCCATATATCGATATGCACGGTAATAATGGTTCCATCGATGGAGATAGTCCCGCAGCTTATCGTTATACAGAAGCAAGACTTTCAAAAATAAGTAATGAGATGGTAAGAGATATCAATCGCGATACCGTCGAATTTGCCCCTAACTTTGATGATAGTACAACAGAACCAACTGTTTTACCAGCAAGATTTCCTGCTTTACTTGTCTATGGAACCCAAGGAATATCAGCCGGTTATGCTACTAATATTCCTCCTCATAACTTAGGAGAAGTAATCGATGCTGCTATTTACTTAATTGATCATAAAGAAGCAACTCTTGAAGAATTAATGAACTTTGTTAAAGGACCAGATTTTCCAACCGGAGCTATTATTGAAGGAAAAAAAGGTTTATTAGAAGCTTATCAAACTGGTAAGGGAAAAATAATTGTTAAGAGTAAATATGTCTTTGAAGAAAAAAATGGAAAGACTTCACTAGTTATCACTGAAATTCCTTATGAAGTAAATAAAGCTTTATTAGTTAAAAAGATTGATGATATAAGACTTGATAAAAAGATTGATGGCATAGTAGAAGTAAGAGATGAATCAGCCCAAGATATCAGAATTGTTATTGATTTAAAGAAAGGTGTTAATAAAGAATTCTTAGTTAATTTCCTTTTAAAAAATACTGATATGCAGATAAGCTATAACTTTAATATGGTTGCAATCGTTAAGAAAAGACCAAAATTATTAGGGTTAAAAAATGCCCTTCAAGCCTTTATTGACCATCAACAAGAAGTCGTTAGAAGAAGAAGTGAGTTTGATCTTGCTCATGCTAAGAAAGAACTACATATCTTAGATGGTTTAAAGAAATGTCTATCAATACTAGATGAAGTAATCAAAACGATTAGAGCTAGTAAAAATAAAAGTGATGCCAAAGAAAATTTAGTAAAAGAATATGCTTTTAGTTATGAACAAGCAGAAGCAATCGTAACATTACAATTATATCGTTTAACTAATACCGATGTAGTAGAACTAGAAGAAAGATGTGCAGTTTTAGAAAAAATAATATCATCTTTAACTGCCATCTTAGAAAATGAAAAGCTACTTAAAAAAGTAATGAAAGAAGAATTAAAAAAGGTCAAGAGTGAGTATAATAAGGAAAGAATTACAGAGGTAAGAGATGAAATTACTGAAATAAAATTAGATACAACTGCTCTAATACCGAAAGAAGATACCATTGTTACTATCAGTAAAGAAGGTTATATCAAGAGAACTTCTCTCCGTAGTTATAGTGCTAGTGATATTAAAGACCCATTACTTAAAGAAAATGATTATCTTCTTGGAGAATTCAAGATGAAAACGACTGATACTTTATTAGTTTTCACTTCTTTTGGTAATTATTTATATATTCCAGTTCATACTATTAACGATTTAAAATGGCGTGAATTAGGTAAACACGTAAGTAATTTAGTACCACTTCAAGAGGAAGAAGAAATAGTAACAGCTCTTCCAGTAAGTAACTTTGATGAGAAAAAAGATATTGTTATTGCAACAAAATTAGGAATGATAAAACAAAGTAGTTTAGCAGATTTCAAATTAACTAGATACTCAAAACCAACTAGTTGTATAAAATTAAAAGATGATGATAGATTAATTTGTGCTTTCTATGGGGAAAAAAGTGAAATCTTTATTGAAACAAATAAAGGTTATGGTTTATGGTTTACTAAAGAAGAAATACCAGTAGTAGGAATTAAAGCGGGTGGAGTAAAGGCTATTACTTTAAAAGATGATTATGTAGTATCAGTTCTAAACTTCAATACTGATGATAATAACTACCTAGCAATTGTTACTGATAAAGGAACTGGTAAGCGTATGCATCTAAAAGATTTCGATAAGACAACAAGAGCTAGAAGAGGACTACTTACTATAAGAGATGTTAAAACAAATCCATATCATGTAGTAGCAGCATTCTTCTTAACTGCTAAAGAGGAATTAGGTTTAAAAAATGGTGAAATAACCTTCTTTAAAGGAAGTGATTTAACTATTGCTGACCGTTATTCAACTGGTTCAACCTTAAGAAAAGGTGGAATCGATAGTGCCTTTAAGGTAGCTAGCTTAAATGATATTAATAAAGAAGAGGAAGAAATAGAACTACTCGAAGTCGAAGAAAAACCAAAATCTGATTTAGACTTAGAATCAGTTGATGCAAGACTTATGACAATAGATGATTTTTTAAATGATAATGATTAGAAGTGTTCCAGAAGGAATGCTTTTTTGTTCTATTTATCTTCTAGTGACATAAACTTAATTAGGTGAAAAATCTATGTCAAAAGAAAGTTTTAAAAATTTTATTAAAGATAAACCATACCTAGCAACCACAGTAGCAAATGGCAAAAATACTTGGCAGAGTTTGTATGAACTTTATGATATATATGGTGAAGACTCTAAAGTTTGGGAACAATTTATACCAACTACAAATGAGGTAACACAGGCAAAGAATGGTAATTTTCAAGATGTAATAAATATTTTTAAAAATATGGATTTAGAAACATTACAACGTGGTGTTAATGGCTTAGAAAAAGCAGTAAGCCTCTTAAGTGACTTAACTGCTTCTAATGAAAAACCAGTAGTAAATACTTATCAAGAACGACCAATTAATAAGTACTATGAGGATTGATAAAAATGCAAGTGGAAGCTAAATTAAGAATAAAAGCCAATCCGTATCTTTATCAATATTTACAAGAAAACTCTAATTGGTATAAATATTTAAATAGAAATCCGGACTTTATTAATGAAATGGAAGAAGAAATGAAAGTTAATTATAAAATAACAACCAAAGACAAAATAGATAAGGTAAAAGATACTTTATCATTAGTTGAATCATTCATTGATATTATGAGTTAGTTTTTTGCTAAAAACTTTAACAACTTCTTTATAATATGGCGTATCATTGTATTCATAAGCATTGTATGAAAATGTTTCTAACATTTCGTCAAGCATATCATCATTCAGTGGATCAGCTATACTTTCTAAATATATTTTAGAAGAAGTTTCAAAGTTTTTACTTTTGTTTGTTTCTCCTATACTTTCTCTGCTTCCCAACATAGTTTTTAAATTCAGAGGTGTTTGTATGACGTCAACCGATGTTAATGTATATTTAAAAAATCTGTCATTTCTAAACGTTTAGCTAAAATATTAGCTGATTTTTTGTCATGAATTAGTCTTCTGTCTTCTTCTAATATAGGGTAAGCAAAAAATAAATCAGTAATAATTTTTTTCTTTATGCTAGTCTGTTCCTCATAAGCATTACCAATCATTCTTTCTACAAGGTCATATTTAAAAGAAATACCATCTTGACAAAAACTTGAATTATTAATTTTTTCTTTAGAAAGATACCTAATAATACTTTCAGAAATTATAAAGTCACTATCTACATCTTTTAAAATATCATCTATTAATATATTAGCTAATCTTTTTAATGGTAATTTCTTTAAATGATTATTAAACTGATAAATAATTGAAAATTCAGTTGCAATATTTTCATCTAAAATATTAGTATTATAAACCAATTCATCAAAGGCAGCTAGTTTTTCTTCAATAGATAAATTACTAATAATTTCGCCTTCTTCCTTTTTAAAAAAATCAATTAAATTATTATCCCCGATTAATGTGTACTTA
>ERZ773133.3455-NODE-3455-length-12148-cov-3.055817_pt1 | contig 12148 bp, 10 predicted proteins | sample MGYA00580861_ERZ773133 | MGnify/ENA primary metagenome ERZ773133 (study PRJEB29015, sample SAMEA2737844) | human gut metagenome | biome: human gut; feature: human-associated habitat; material: faeces | place: China | collected 2012 ...
ACTTCAATATTTATTATATATTTCTATATACTTTATGTCAAACAAAAGAAATGCAAAGTCCGATGGATCATCCCTGTTATTCCCGATCAGAAAACTTCTCCTCAAGAGTGTCTAATCGTGATTTACTAAATCGTGATTTGGCAGTTGTTATACCCGGATTTACGCGAAAAAGGAGGGGGAGATAAGTCACACTGTTCTTTCGTATGTTCTCTATTCCCATAACAAACCGTTATACCATTCATTAAAAAATGTCGTTTCCCCTATGTCACCGTCTGTTTTATAATGATTATAAAGTCAGGCAAGGGTGCAGCTTCTATGCATCTTTGCCTTTTATTTTACAAAAAACTGTCGAATTGAAACATGATATACAGAAAGAAGGGGATTTGCATGAATTGTACCTATAATGAGAATCTTTATGAGCATTCCTTTCGCACGATCGATTCCCACACGATGGGAGAAGCAACACGCATCATATACGATGGATTTCCGGAGCTGCCGGGACAGACTATGATGGAGAAGAAGGAATATCTGATCAGCCATTACGATCACTACCGCAAGGCGTTGATGCTGGAGCCGCGCGGTCACCGCGATATGTTTGGCGCACTGCTGACACCGCCGGTGCATGAGGAAGCGGACTACGGCGTAATCTTTATGGATTCGGGCGGATGTCTGAACATGTGCGGACACGGCAGTATCGGCACCGCCTCCATGCTGGTGGAAACCGGCATGGTCGATGTTTCCGAGCCTTACACCGATGTTGTGCTGGATGCCCCTTCCGGGCTGATCCGCACACGCGTCAAAGTACAGAACGGTAAAGCGAAGCAGGTCAGCATTCTGAATGTTCCCGCCTTTCTCTATAAGGAAAACCAGACGATCGACATTCAGGGCTACGGCATGATCCAGTATGATATTTCCTTTGGCGGTTCGTTTTTTGCCCTGGTTGACGCAGAGCAGATCGGTATTGACATCACGATGGAAAACGTTGACATTCTGTCGGAGCTCGGCATGCTGCTTCTGAAAAAGATCAATGAAACCGTGCCGATCAAGCATCCGTATCTGGACATCACAACCGTGGATCTGGTGGAGTTTTACAGCCATACCGACAAGCCGGAGGCGGACATGAAAAACTGCGTGATCTTCGGCATGGCGCAGGCAGACCGCTCTCCGTGCGGTACCGGAACAAGTGCGAAAATGGCGGCTCTTTACGCGAAGGGCGAGCTTGCCCTGCGCACACCATTTGTCTACGAGAGTGTTACCGGCTCGCTTTTCACCGGGGAAGCTACGAAGGAGGTCGATGTCGGCGGATACCGCGGCATCATCCCTCAGATTACCGGAAGTGCCTATATGACCGGCATGAACACATGGCTTCTTGATCCGGAGGATCCGCTGGAGCTTGGATTTCTTCTGGGTACACAGAAAAAGGCACCGAAAGAGAGTGACCGCAGCCGCATCGTGCGCGCCGCATGGCAATTATTTCATGAGAAAGGATATGATTCTACATCTGTAGAAGATGTTGTGGAGCTTGCCGGCGTGACATCCGAAATCTTCCACCGGTATTTTCAGGAAAAGGATGATCTGGAATACACGCTCGGCGATCTGTTTGACCGCAAATACGCAGACCTGATGGTGCAGATCAACCCACGGCTCAGCCGCTACGAGACACTGCTTTATCTGAACCGTGAGCTTTTCCATCTGATCGAGACGGAGGTTCCTCTTCCTCTTGTGAAACATTTGTATATGGAAGACATCGATACGAAACACAATCTCCTGAATAAAAAGCGATTCTATTATTCTCTGATCCCGCAGATCATTGAAGAGGGACAGGACAAGGGAGAGTTCCGCCGTTCCGAAAATGCCAGAGAACTCGCCGATAATTATTTCTCGCTGGAGCGCGGCATCATTTACGACTGGTGCGTTAAGGACGGAAAAGACAGCCTCGTCCACAAGGGACAGCGGTTACTGCAGATCTTCCTGAAGGAGCTGCTGGCATAAATTTTCTTATTTCTCTGCCGGCTTCATATTGCAAAGCACCAGTGCGCCCAGGATCAGAACCATTCCCGCCACGCCTCCGAGACTCATTTTCTCGTGGAATATCACAATTCCAAGAAGCGTTGCCACAAGCGGTTCAACCGATGCAATGATCGAAGCACGGCCATTTTCCATCGTATTTAAACCATAATTATATAATGTGTACGGAAGCACGGTGCTGATCACGCCGAATACCAGAAAAAATGCGATCATGCCACCGCTGCTGACCGTCACACTCCAGATGCCCGCTCCGTTGATAAACGGAAGCGTGGTCACTGCCGCCACCAGAAAGGTATAAAAAGAGATCGTCAGAGAATGATATCCCCGGTCGATCGCATACCTGGAAAAGATCGAATAAAGTGCATATCCAAGGCCCGAACCAAGTCCGGTCAGAATCCCCGCCGCATTTAATGAGACGGCATCTCCGATGATCCCCGTCACGAAAATACAGCCGACAAATGTCATGACAAGTGCCGTCACCTTCCGAACCGTAAAGCGCTCGCCAAAAAGGATGCGCGACAGAACCATGACAATCGCAGGTGCCGTATAAAGAAGTACGGCTGCCACCGACATGGAGGTCATGGAAATCGTCTTGAAATAGCAGTAATTAAAGAAAACAATACTGCCTATCCCTGTTCCGAGAAAACACCACAGATCCCGCAAACGGATCCGAAGCAGTTCCCTGCGAAAAAATATCATAAACACAAACATGGCGATCACCGTTGCCATTGCACGTATCGCCACAATATCCATACTCTGCAGCCCTCTTGCGTTATAAACGCGAACAAAGAGTCCCATGGATCCCCAGAGACTCCCTGCCGCCAGAATAGCGGGTACTGCAAATGTTCTTTTTTTCTGTTTTGCCACAAGCATCGCCTCCCTGCTATGCGTCCGGTTCATCATCCTTAAACCGCATCTGTACGATCTCCGCAAGAATCTGCGCAGTCTGTTCCACTCCCAGCAGTCCGCTGTTGATGATCAAATGCTTGTGCGCCGGATCGGACGAACTAAACTTCGCATATCTTTTGTGATAACGGTTTCTCGCTTTATCGACCTCCGTGATCATCTTCTTGGCTTCCTCTTCCTTCATACCGAGAGGTCCTGTACAGTTGGCAAGACGGTCCTTATAAGATGCGTAGACAAACACATGAAATGCATTCGGCTCATCGCGCAGGACATAATCGGAACAGCGTCCTACGATAATACAGGATTCCTTCGCCGCAAGTGCCGTGATGATGCCACTCTGTGCCTGAAAGATCCTTGTCTGACGGTCTGCAGATTCTGTTCCGAGCGGAAACAGCATTTCAAAAAATCCGGAAGTGTCCTTTTCCTCCTCATTACTAATGACGGAAACCGGCAGATCCAGCTTCTGTGATGCCGCCTCGACAATATCTCTATCATAATACTCCACATGAAGCAGCTCTGACAACCGTTTTGCGATCGGACGTCCCATGCTTCCAAATTCTCTTGTGATCGTTACGACAAATTTCTTCATAGTCTCCCTCGATTCTGTGCCGCCGAATCCGGCTTCTTTTCTGTCTGCACCGCGGCACTGGTGCAAACGCCCTGGTTTCGTATTATCGTGTCTGTCCTATTTATCGGACATATGGCATTATTGGTGTCTCTGTCCTATTTATTGGACATATGGCATTATCGGTGTCTCTATCCTGTTTACCGGACATATGGCATTATCGGTGTCTCTATCCTGTTTATCGGACATATGGCATTATCGGTGTCACTGTCCTTTTTATCGGACACTACTGATTTAAGAATCTGGACAGGAATGCTTTCGTACGCTCTTCCTTCGGATTCTCCATAACCTCCTTCGCCGGACCTTCCTCCACGACATATCCGTCTGCCATAAAGATGACGCGGTCTGCCACATCCCTTGCAAATGCCATCTCATGCGTAACGACGATCATAGTCATTCCTTCCTTTGCCAGATCCTTCATAACATTTAACACTTCTCCGACAAGCTCCGGATCCAGTGCCGATGTCGGCTCATCAAATAACAGCGCTGCCGGCTCCATAGCTAGTGCTCTGGCGATCGCCACACGCTGCTGCTGACCACCGGATAAGGTTGACGGCATCACATGTGCCTTGCTCTCAAGACCAACTTTTTTCAGAAGCTCCATACCGATTTCCTTTGCCTCGGCTTTGTTGCGATGCTTTGTCAGAACCGGAGCCATCGTCACGTTTCCGAGTACCGTCTTGAGCGGAAACAGATTAAACCGCTGAAACACCATTCCCACTTCCTCCCGGAACTTCCGGATATCTGCCTTTGAATCGCAGATATTTTCCCCTTTATAAAGAACTTCTCCCGAGGTGGGTGTTTCTAACTGATTGATGCAGCGCAGGAATGTACTTTTTCCTGAGCCGGACGGTCCGATGATACAGACAACCTCTCCCTCGCTGACCTCCATATTAATGTCCCGCAGGACCTCCAGATCACCAAATGCCTTCGACAGATGGTTTACCTTTATCATTGTATTTCCCATATGGCACCTCCTATTTATTGGCAATCCGCTTTTCAACCATCTTCTGTACGATCATCAGGACAGACAAAAGTACCAGATAGAAAATGGCACACACGGTATATCCCGGAATCGTTTTGTAGGTTCTCATAACATAATTCTGCGTCTGTCTTGTAATTTCATTGACCGAAATCATGGACAGAAGTGCCGTGTCCTTTACGGAAATAATAAACTGGTTAAACAAACTCGGGATAATAGAACGAAATGCCGGTGGAATTATAATATGTATCATAATCTGCATCGGATTTAAGCCAAGCGACGCTCCCGCTTCCTTCTGTCCAATATCCACGCTGTCCAGTGCTCCCCGCACAAGCTGTGATATAAATGCACCTGCATTTAATGTGATAACAAGGATACCGGCCAATGTCGGATCCAGCACCACTCTCTCCCCCTTGATCAGTCCGATGATCTCCGGCACCACAAAATATACATACAATGCCTGCACCACGATCGGGGTACCACGCATGATCCATACATAAATATTGGCAATTCCTTTTGCAATCTTATTGCGGCTCTGCAGAGCATATCCGCAAAGAGAACCAAGGACAAAGCCAAACAGTATACCGATCACCGCAATCTCCATGGTGACCTTCAAACCACGAAACAGCATCGGACCAATGGCCTGTAATAATTCAAGATCAATCCCCATGTCCTGCCTCCTTATGAAATCCGGGGCACCTTCAAGCGCCCCGGCAATGTGTATTTACGAAAAAGATAATATATTGGTCTATGCAAAAAAGCGAAGCTTTTTCAAAGGTGAAACTGTAGTACTTCCTGACTGCAAATTTCTATGCGAAAAAGCGAAGCTTTTTCAAAAGTGAAACTGTAGTACTTCTTGACTGCAAATTTTTTGCAGTCTTAGAAGTACTTTTCACCTTATTCGCACCAATCCTTCTTCAGCTTATCGATCGTACCGTCATCCTGCAGCTCCTTAATTGCCTTATTGAACTGCTCAATGATATCCGGATATTTCTTGCAGATATCAAAGGAGAATGCAAGTGCGTATGGTGCCTGACCATTGTAGAACTCATCACCGACAATCTTAAGCTTTACCTCACCGGTCTTAATTGAATAAGAGGTACCCGGTGCATCGTAGATCGTCGCATCTGCCTGACCACCCTCGACTGCCTTATATGCTAACGCCTGAGAATCAAAGTTCTGCAGACATTTCTCCGGAAGCTTTGATGTTGCATATTCGTAAGCGATCGTTCCGGTCTGGACTGCTACCTTATACTTGCCATCTGTCAGGTCATCCACAGACTTGATGTCGTTGTTATCCTTACCAACTGCAACAATGATACCTGCGTCATAATAAATATCCGAGAAGTTCATGACTTCTTTTCGTTCATCAGTCGCACAGAGTGCTGCGGCACCGAGATCGATCTGTCCCTGCGTCAGTGACGTTGTCAGCGGACCATAATCCATATCCTGAATCGTATCATTTTTAATTTTAAATCCAAGCTTATCCTGCAATGCTTTCAACAATTCCACATCAAAACCCTGCAGTGTCTTTCCATCCTCCTTAAAATAAGAAAACGGTGCGTATGTTCCTGATGTTCCAACGGTTAATTCAACCTTACTCAGATCAGTTGTACCTCCCGCCTCAGAACTGCTGCCTGCCCCGGATGAACTTCCTGCATCTGAACTACTTCCGCATCCGGTAAGCATTGTCGCTACCAGTGCACCTGTCATCAATACCGAAATTGCTCTTCTCTTTACTCTTTTTAATGTTTTCATAGTCATGTCTCCCTTCTATACGATGTCTTCTCCTCCGGCTACGATTAATTTCAATGTATGTAAAGAAAAAAACAGACGACGTGCTTACTTTTATAAGCTCCATCGCCTGTTTCAATCCAATTGAAATTATGCACCTATTATAGACAAGGTTTTATCATTTGTAAAGATATACTTTTTTATTACTTCCATAACACTTTGTAATGACATCCCGAAAATGTTATTGCACTTTTCCGGTCGTCACGGACGTCTGCTTGCTTAATCCTTTCTCGCGGAACAGCTCCTTATACTCCTTCATTTTCGCCTTTGGGACGGAAATCTTAACCCTTTTATTGATGCCCTTAAATGCGTTCTCTCCAATATCTGATGCTTTCAGTCTTGGAGAATAAATATAAAGAACTTTGATATTTCTGCAGTTTGCAAATGCTTCTTTTCCAATCTTATCAACTCTGGAACCCAGAGATACCTTTTTCACTCTCTTGTTGCTGCGGAATGCCCGCTCGCAAACCGAAGTAACGGAATAACTAATTCCATTAATCGTTACCTTCGTACCAATCTTTACTTCCTTACGTCCGGAACCCGGACGATACAGTGCAACCTCTGGATTTTTCACTTTGCTGCTTGTCACCTTGAAACGGTAGCCTGCAGAAGAGGTAATGATCTTGCCAACCCTTGCCGGCTTCTTCCGATTCGTCTTCGGAGTTGAAACAGGGGTCGGTGCCGGTGTCGCAGGAGTTTGTGTTGCCTGTACCGTCTGTGTCGGAACAGGTGTCCGGACAGGTGGTACAACCGTCGGAACTGCCGGGACTGTCGGCTCCGGTGTGATCTCCGGCACTTCCGGTTTCTGCGTTGGCACTTCGGTCGGTACCGGCGCATCTGTCGGTACCGGCTCCTTCGTTGGCTCTATCGGTGCAGCGGTTTTCGCTGGCTCACGGGTCGGCTCCATTGTTGGCGCCTCGGTCGGTGCCGGTGCCACCGTTGGGTCTACCGGATTCGGTGTGATTTCCGGTTCACGGGTCGGCTCTGCTGTTGGCGCCTCTGTCGGTGCCGGCGCCATGGTCGGCTCTTCGCTCGGCATGGTTGTCGGCTCCTCCGTTGGTACCGGGGTTGGCTCTTCGGTTGGCATCGGTGTCTCACTTACTCCCGGCGTTGGCAGGGGTGCCTCAGTTGGCTTCGGCTCCTCCGTTGGTTCTGCGGTTGGTGCCACTGTCGGATCCTCACTTGGCATCGGTGCTGTCGTTGGCTCTTCACTTGGCATCGGTGTCGTCGTTGGTTCCTCCGATGGTGCCGGGGCTGTCGTCGGCTCCGGCGTAATCTCCGGTTCACGGGTCGGCTCTGCACTCGGTGCTGTCGTTGGCTCTTCCGTTGGCACCGGGGTTGGTTCCTCGGTTGGCACCGGTGTCTCACTTACTCCCGGCGTTGGCAGGGGAGCCTCCGTCGGATTCGGCTCCTTCGTTGGTTCTGCGGTTGGATCCTCACTCGGAGCCGGCACCGGCTCATCGGTCGGATCCGGTTCCAGAACAGGGATTGTCACATCCTCTATCCCCACCTCATGATATCCGTCCTCATCTAAGAAAAGCTTTCCACAGGCAGAGCAGACAAAATACTGTATATTGCCCGGCTCAGTCTGAGTGGCTTCCTTCTCTTCGACCAGTTCAAGCCGGTGCTGTATCGGAATATACTCACCTTTATACAGAAGATTCCCGCACACACCGCAGTAATAATCTCCGGTATATCCAGACTGCGTGCAGTCTGCCTTCTGCTCATCCTTAAGCTCCCGCATATCATTAGGATGCTGACAGTAATCTTTCCATATCTCTACATCCTGATATATGTTCGCATAATACTCTGCATTGTCACCCACATATTCTGCGGTGGCTTCATACCAGTTTCCAAACGGAAGTACAAGATCTGCATCTTCATCCTTCCATTTCCATCCTTCCGGAAGTGGTACTTCTCCCACAGTGCTGACGGTGTACTCAACATATTGTATTCCATCCGGTCTGTTCGGAGGAAACATCTCCTCAGAATATCCGACACGCACGGTAAAATCAAAGCTCATACCTATTCCACAGTCATAGGTATAAATGATCCGATCCCCAAGCTGCAGATCCGTCAGCTTATAATCGGAGCCTTTCAACTCATCAAAAATATCCGTTCCGCTCTTTCCGGCTTCTGCCTGTTCTTTTGTCAGCTTCACGACCTTCTGAATCTTTCCGGTATCAAAATCCGGAAACATTTCCGGATCCAGAAAGTCAATATTTTTCTGTGTTAAATAGGTAACATTATTCTCACAGTTAATCTGAGTTTCAGATGCGTCCAGGCTTTCCGGGAATTTCAGGCTTGTAAGACTGCATTCATCGCAGTACAATCTGATAGAAGTCCATTTCTCATTAAATTTTAATACCTTGAGCGGATTGCCCGTACAGTTAAGCTGGTCCAGGTGATCCAATCCACTCACATCCAACACTTCGATCTGATTGTAATTACATTCTATCAATTCCAGCTTACAGTCCTCTCCAAACCGGATAGATGTAATCTCATTATCATCACAATAAACACTGGTCAGATTAGGGAACATCTGCAAATCCAGTTCTCCGCTGATATTATTCAATCGGATATCCAAAGACTTCAGATTCCGGAAATACTCAAGCCCCTTCAGATTTTCCAGTTTATTATATATTGCTTCCATTTCTTCAACGGCATCCAGCTCACTTTGTGAAAAATAACCGTCATCGTTCTTATCAAATCCACTTTCTTTGAGATAATTTCGCAGGTTCTCATCCGGAAAATTCTCCTTATCAATTGCAACACCTTCTTCTGTCTGCTCCGCTGCATAAGCCATATTCTCCGGCAGCACACCGCTTGTGCAGATCAGTGCAACGGCAGTAACAACCGCTGTCAGCCTCTTCCGGTGACGTTTTCTCATTCCTTTCATACACATTCCTCCATTCTTGTTTCAATTTTCATACTTTTTCCTTTAACTCTCCGAAAATACACGGCATTTTCAAACGCCTTCTCCTGCGTTTATGCAAAATAAGGTGTATTTTACATCAAATATAACAACATTTATATAATAAGTCAACTAATCAAACGGCTAGTATGGAGTAAATTATCCCTTTCAGCACACCGATTTCATGCGAAATATCATCTGTATCACCCCGGACTTCACCCCAGTGCCACATCAAGCACCATCATCAGAGCAAACCCCAGCGCCGCCCCAATAGTTCCGATGTTGCTGTGTACCCCGTCCTGACATTCCGGAATCAGTTCTTCGATCAGTTCCGCCCATTCGATCATACACACACCATTTCCGAAGAAATAATCATCATAACCGATTTCTTCCATCTCTTCGATATCTCCGATACGGTATACATCGAAATGATAAAAAGGAAGTCTTCCCTCTTCATATACCTGTACAATGGTAAATGTCGGGCTACTGACCGCTTCTGTGATTCCTAGTCCTCTGGCGATTCCCTGAGTAAACACTGTTTTCCCAACGCCAAGGTCTCCATTTAGGGTATAGATTTGTCCTGCTTTTGCCTGTTCTCCAAGTTTCTGTCCCAGTGCAAAGGTCTCTTCAGGACTGTTTGTTTCTATTGTCATTGTTTTCCTCTTTCTTTATTTCAGACGGATCTTCAGTTTTCTTGCATCTACATGTTTTTTCAGAAGTTCCATCAGCTTCGGATAATTTTTACCGACTGCTGCCTTGGGCCATACATATGCATCTGCCTTGTTGATATAGACATACAGACATAACTGACTGTCAATCACCTTTTCCACCTGAGCCCATTTCAGATGTCCGGTCTGCGCGTTCTGGATCGTGGTGATTCCGGTACTGTCTACTTTGTAAGTAAATGGTTTACGATACACTGGTGTTCTTTTGAATCCCTGATCCGCCTTGATCCAAAGTTTTCCCGGCATCAGGAGCAGGAAAAATACAGCAAAAAATATATAACACACGCTGAACATTCTTCCCACCCGGTTCCAGGTAAGCACACACAGTGGAATCATCGCAAGTCCTGCCAGAAGACTGAGCTTTCCACGCAGGGTCCGGTAGGTATGCTGCAGAAAGAAATCAAACAGATACTGTCTGCTCATCTGCACATTAAATTGTAATTTCACTTCTGTTCTCCTTTAATTTCTGATCTTTGCACATTATAGCATAGGAATCTTATTCCCACAAGAAAGGGTCTATTCCGGCATGGTAATTGTATGCTGTGTAACGCTGAATGTTGCTTTTCCATCGCTAGAAAATACGATTCCCTGCGACTTCAAATCCGTATAGATCAGTGTTGTCATCGCCTGTTTACCATCATTTGCAAATACTTCTATTGTATACTTATCCATCACAATCCTGAATTTGATCGTTTCTTTCTCATTTGCCACCTTCATACTGCGACTGCAGATCACATCTCTTACCAGACCGGAATACGTACGATCCACGGTAAATAATTCCTGGTATCTGTTATAGTACAGTTCCGTATAATTTTCATCATCGCAGGCAAGCAAAATGGAGAATCCTTCCAGATCCTCTTTTTTTACTTCTACCGTCATGTCAAAACTTCTGCCTGTGATTCCGTCCAGTTCAGCAGACTGGTTTTCCAGGGTGACATTTTCATAGCTGCGCTCGCCGGTATAATAATTTTCAATCTCACGTACCGGAAGCTGTACCAGGCTACCGTCTTTCACATGGAGTTCTCTCGGAATGGTCATAAGACCGGTCCAGTCCATATCTTCCGGAGTCATGAAATTATCCCAGCTCTGCAGCCATGCAATCATAATTCTTCTTCCATCGGTTGTTTCTACCGTCTGCGGTGCATAAAAATCCATACCATAGTCCACCTGTCTCGCATCGCCTCTGGTATAAGTCATCGTCTCTTTCTCATAATCTCCGGTAAAATAGATGGAATTGTTTCCATTGTGAAACTCCAGTCCTTCTGCTCTCATAAACTGCGGAGATACGATCAGAACCTGACAGCCGTCAAGTGCAAAGAAATCCGGGCACTCCCACATTTTTCCATAGCGGTTTTTACACTGGTCGATCATTTTCTCGTAATTCCAGTGGAGCGCATCTTCAGATGTAAATAGTGCCAGCTGACCGCTTCCATCCTCTGCCTTGCTTCCGATCAATGCATAGAAGCGTCCGTCTTCTTTCCAGATCTTCGGATCACGAAAATCCACCGGGGAGCTTCCTTCCGGCAGGCAGTCTGCGGTAATCACCGGGTTTTCTGCCACTTTTTCATAATTTTCGCCATCACCGATCGCAATGCTCTGTGTCTGGCGTACCATATGTGTGCCATCCTCCAGATCTTTTTCCAGAACACTGGTATACATCAGAATATGTTTTCCTTCATGTTCCACTGCTGTTCCGGAAAAACATCCCTGACCATCGTACTCCATATCCGGTGCCAGCGCACATGGAAGTTCTTCCCATTTGATAAAATCTTTTGTCCTGCAATGTCCCCAGTGCATCGGACCCCATTTATTTTCATATGGATAATACTGATAAAACAGATGATATTCCTCACCAAATCGGGAAAATCCGTTCGGATCGTTGCACCAGCCGGTTGTCGGCGTTACATGAAATGCCGGACGTTTATCCTCATCTCTCTCCTTCTTTTTCTTTGCCTCATATGCAATTGCTTTTGCTAATTTTTCAGATTGTTTATTCATTAATTAAACCTCTCTTTGTTGTCATTTTTTGATTCTTTGATTCATCATACAATTATCTTTATTTTATCTTGTCAGATGCGTTTCGTCCAGCTGTTTTCGTACCTGCTCAGTATCATCACAGTTACTGTTTTTCTATTGTATGTTTCAGATGACAGATCGTTTCTGTGTGAACTGTC
>ERZ773133.3457-NODE-3457-length-12140-cov-6.563095_pt1 | contig 12140 bp, 7 predicted proteins | sample MGYA00580861_ERZ773133 | MGnify/ENA primary metagenome ERZ773133 (study PRJEB29015, sample SAMEA2737844) | human gut metagenome | biome: human gut; feature: human-associated habitat; material: faeces | place: China | collected 2012 ...
ACGATAGCTTTGCCTGCATCGTCGGGTGGCTATGGTGTGGTTACGAATATATATGCCTGGGTGGCATTGATACTGGTATTGCTGACGTGTGGCATGGAGACGGGGTTTTTCCGTTTTGCCAATAAAGGGCAGGATGACCCGATGCGGGTGTACTCTACCACCTTGTTGAGCGTGAGTATCGGTTCATTGGTATTCGTTGCTTTGGGATTGTTGTTTCTGGAACCTATTGCCGGATGGCTGGAATACGGCGAACATCCCTGGTATATCGGTATGATGATGATTGTGGTAGCAATGGATGCCATTCAAAGTATTCCGTTCGCTTATTTGCGCTATAAAAAACGCCCTATCAAGTTTGCTGCACTGAAGTTGCTGTTTATCTTCCTCAATATTGCACTCAATCTTTTCTATTATGTCATATTGGAAGGGAATGACGTGGGGTATGCCTTCCTCTTCAATCTGGTATGTACCTCTGTTGTTATGGTGTGCATGATACCGGAACTGAGGGGATTTACCTATGTGTTGGATAAAGAGTTATTGAAACGGATGCTTCGGTACTCTCTGCCGTTGGTAATTCTGGGTGTGGCAGGCATCTTGAATCAGGTGGCTGATAAGATTATTTTTCCTTTCGTTTATCCCGATGAGGCGGAAGCTACCATACAACTCGGTATTTACGGAGCTGCCAGTAAGATAGCCATGATTATGGCTATGTTTACCCAGGCATTCCGCTTTGCTTATGAACCTTTTGTATTTGGTAAGAGTAAGGAGAAAGACAGCCGTGAAATGTATGCCCAGGCTATGAAGTTCTTCATTATTTTTACCTTGCTTGCCTTTCTGGCTGTGATGTTCTACCTGGACATCCTGCGTCATGTCATCGGACGTGATTATTGGGACGGGTTAAGGGTGGTACCTATCGTCATGGCGGCGGAAATCTTTATGGGGATTTATTTCAACCTGTCCTTTTGGTACAAATTGATTGATGAGACCCGTTGGGGAGCCTATTTCTCATTGACAGGCTGTATCATCCTGATTTTGATGAATATCTTCCTGGTTCCGAAGTATGGTTATATTGCTTGTGCCTGGGCTGGGTTTACAGGATACGGCGTTGCTATGCTGCTTTCTTACTTTGTCGGTCAGAAGAAATATCCGATACAGTACGATTTGAAGGCGATAGGCATGTATGTACTTCTTGCCGCTGTGCTTTATGTAGCTGCCGAATATGTATCGATAGACAATATCTATTTGCGTATGGCATATCGTACAGTTTTGCTGTTACTGTTTATTGCGTATGTCGTTAAGCGTGATTTACCGCTGAACCAAATACCAATCCTGAACAAACTCTTAAAACACTAAATGAGCCGCATGGTAAATTGTAAATTGTAAATCGTCAAATTGTAAATGATATGATGGAAACACCTGAACAAAACCGGAATGTTTTTGCCATTAAAAAGTTCCTGAGCGAGTACCTTGATCTGAGGAAGGACAAGGACAATGAGCTGGAAACAGTAGACTCCATCCGCAAGGGAGTAGAGTTTAAAGGGGCTAACCTGTGGATTTTGATCTTTGCCATCTTTATGGCATCGTTGGGACTGAATGTCAACTCTACAGCTGTAATCATAGGTGCGATGTTGATTTCCCCATTGATGGGACCTATCATGGGTGTGGGACTTTCTGTCGGTCTGAATGACTTCGAACTGATGAAGCGTTCACTGAAGAGTTTTCTGATAACCACCCTGTTCAGCGTAACTACGGCTACTATTTTCTTTCTTGTAAGCCCTGTTGCCGAAGGGCAGTCGGAGCTTCTGGCACGTACTTCACCTACAATTTATGACGTATTCATCGCATTGATGGGTGGTCTTGCCGGTGTAGTTGCCCTGTCTACAAAGGAGAAAGGAAATGTGATTCCAGGTGTTGCCATTGCTACGGCTTTGATGCCGCCGCTTTGTACGGCAGGTTACGGGTTGGCAACGGGGAATCTGGTTTATTTCCTCGGAGCATTCTATCTTTACTTCATTAATTCGGTATTCATCAGTCTTGCCACGTTTGCCGGTGTGCGTGTGATGCACTTCCAGCGTAAAGAGTTTGTGGACAAGAAGCGGGAGAAGAAAGTACGCCAATACATAATACTCATTGCCGTGCTGACTATGTGTCCGGCCGTCTACTTGACGGTAGGCATTATTCAGAGTACTTTCTATGAGAGTGCCGCCAATCGGTTTGTTGCCGAACAGCTTTCTTTTGAGAATACACAGGTATTGGATAAAAAAATCCATTATCATGGCAACAAAGACAATGAAATACGCGTGGTACTGATCGGACAGGAAGTTCCCGAAGCTTCGATTGCCATTGCCCGCAACAAGATGAAGGACTATAAGTTAGGTGAAACGAAGCTGATCGTTCTTCAGGGAATGAATAATGAAGCTGTGGATATTTCTTCTATCCGAGCTATGGTGATGGAAGATTTCTATAAAAACAGTGAGGAACGACTGGTGGAACAAACAAAGAAAATTACAGTGCTGGAACAGAGTCTGGCAAGATACAAATCTTTCGATGAATTGGGCAAAACGATCGTTCCGGAGCTAAAAGTTCTCTATCCGTCAGTGAAAACTGTTTCTATCTCTCATGCCATAGAACTGACGGTTGATTCGGTACGGACAGATACCATTACGCTTGCTGTGCTGAAGTTTGGCAAGCATCCCGACGCCCATGAGAAACAGAAGATTACCGAATGGCTGAAAGCACGTACTGGAGCGAAAAAACTAAGACTGATTGCAGAATGACGCAATTGGAAAGTATATCATACTAAATTATTCAAAATGAGAGTATGCCATGAGCTAAATCTAACTAAATTCTCCTCCTTCAAGAAGGAGGAGTACCCGTAGGGGGAGGTGGTAGCTGAAGTTATAAAGGACTTATTAGTCATAAAATAAGTTTTTTTTTTACCTACCATCCCGCCCTTTGGCCACCCTTCCTTCTCAAAGGAGGGGAACTGAGTTAGATATTTCTTATATACTCTTAACTTAAGATATAAATTGTAATTTAAACCAAGTATAGAATGAAGCTAAAGTGTATCCTAATTGTAGCTTGCAGCCTCTTCACGTTGACGGGACAGGCGGACGAAGGTATGTGGATGCTGGGAAACCTGAATAAACAGACCCGTAAGACTATGAAAGAACTCGGCCTGCAAATGCCTGCCGATAAACTATATAATCCGAAGAAACCGTCGTTGAAAGATGCGGTAGTCAGCTTTGGAGGGTTTTGTTCCGGTGTGGTAGTGTCGGAAGACGGGTTGGTGTTTACCAATCATCACTGCGGCTTCAGTAGTGTGCAGCAACATTCGTCGGTGGAGCATGATTACCTGAAAGATGGTTTCGTAGCCCGTAGCCGTGCAGAGGAATTGCCTAATCCGGAGCTTTATGTTCGTTTTCTGCTTCGTACGGAAGATGTAACCAAACGTGTGCTGGGAGCCGTTAAACCTTCGATGAGCGAGATGGAACGTTCCAGTGCGGTAGACTCTATGATGATGGTAATAGGCGGTGAGGTATCCCTGAAAGACTCCACTTTGCTTGGCGTGGTAGATGCTTATTATGGAGGCAATGAGTTCTGGCTCTCCGTTTACCGCGATTTCAACGATGTGCGGCTGGTGTTTGCACCTCCTTCCTCTGTCGGTAAGTTCGGTTGGGATACGGATAATTGGGTGTGGCCTCGGCATACAGGAGATTTCTGTGTGTTTCGTATTTATGCAGACCGCAAGAACCAGCCTGCCGATTACTCCCCCGACAATGTTCCGTATCACCCTGAATATGTAGCGCCGATTTCACTGGATGGCTATAAGGAAGGCTCTTTCTGTATGACGATAGGCTATCCGGGAAGTACGGAACGTTACCTTTCTTCATTCGGTATCGAGGAAATGATGAATAACTCCAATCAGGCGCAGATTGACATCCGTGGTGTGAAGCAAGCCATCTGGAAACGTGAAATGGACAGTAAAGACAGCATACGCATTAAGTATGCTTCCAAATACGATGAAAGCTCCAATTACTGGAAGAACAGTATCGGTGTCAACCGTGCTATCCGTAAGCTGGGAATCCTGGAGAAGAAACGTGAAATGGAACAGGAAATTCGTCGATGGATACAGCAAAACCCGGACGAACGTGAGAAACTTCTTCAACTATTTACAGACCTGGAACTGAATTATAAGAACCGCCGGGAGGTAAACCGTGCACAGGCTTACTTTATCGAGTCCTTCTTATATGGACCGGAATTAGTGCAGCTTGCACTGAAGATTCTGAACTTCGATTTTGAAGGGGAGCAGAAAACAGTTATTGCCGCCTTGAAAGATATCGTTGAGCAATACTCTAATTTGGATCTGGATATAGACAAGGAAGTATTTACGGCACTGTTGAAGGAGTATCGCTCAAAAGTGGATACCACTTTCCTGCCGGAAATCTACCATACTATCGCACAGAAATATAATGGGGATGAGAAAGCTTTCGTAGATAGTCTTTATGCAAGTTCTGAGTTGACTACTCCCCGTGGTTTGAAACGCTTTCTTGAACGGGATACTACCTATCAGATTTTCGATGATCCGGTTATCTCGTTGGGCATTGATATGCTGACGATGTTGTTCGATATGAATATGCAGATGCAGGCACCTACTACGGAGATCATCCGTGGGGAACGCTTGCTGAATGGGGCTATCCGTCGGATGTATACGTCTCGTAACTTTTATCCGGATGCCAATTCCACCATGAGGCTGAGCTTTGGAACGGTATGCGGTTATACTCCTTTTGACGGAGCGGAATATGATTATTATACAACGACAAAGGGTGTCCTGGAGAAAGTGAAAGCTCATGTGGGTGATGTTGATTTTGCAGTACAGCCGGAGATACTTTCATTACTCTCTTCGGGCAATTTCGGAAGATATGCCGATGAAAAGGGCGAAATGAAGGTGTGCTTCATCTCTAATAATGACATTACGGGTGGCAATAGTGGTAGTGCGATGTTCAATTCGAAAGGTGAATTGCTGGGGTTGGCTTTCGATGGAAACTGGGAAGCTATGGGCAGTGATATTCTTTATGAACCGAAGATGCAGCGTACCATCGGGGTGGACGTGCGCTATATACTGTTTATGATTGAGAAATACGGGAAAGCAGGGAACCTGATCCAGGAATTGAATATTCTCAATTAGTGGACGGGCCCCTGCTTTTCGTGAGGGAGACAATTACTTGCTTCCGGACAAGATTCCGGTATCGGTATCCCTGTTGTTGATTCTTCTGCCTTGGCTGTTGCGCTTCTTTCCGAAGTCAAGGCTGAAGGATGCATTTACCATGAACAAAAGCCTTAAGTTCTTGGAATACGCTAACTGGCGGTAGGGAGCCGACTTTGATAAGTTTTCTATTTCCTGTTCATACTTCTTGGTAAACGGGTTCAACACTCCGGCAGAAAGGCTCCATTTCTCCGTATTATATCCTGCCATGATGGTGTGCAGCTTCTCCTCTTTAGTCAGTGTTTCACCCCACAGAGTGTGGTTGCTGGTATTCATTTCTGCCATCAGTACCCAGTTCTTGTACATTGCCATCAGACTGCCTCGCAGTCCTGCATTGGTGTGTGTATGCGTGTAGGTGTTGCCATAGCTGATATAGCGGTTCAGAAACGGAGTGATTTTAATGGAGATATACTCTTTGTAAGGTCGTATTTGTATAGCTGTCTCCAGATTGATCCGGTGGAAACCTTTATGATTCTCGGCAGTGCGGACAAAATACCCGTCCTCGTAGTAGGTATTTTCCATAATCGGCTTATTGTCATAACTATATCTTCCAAATAAATCGACAGATACATACTTGCTTTGCCAACTGGCAGACAGTGTATTGGCATAGAATGTAACAGACTTTAAGTCGGGATTTCCTTTGCGTATCTGATACTTATCCATTGCTTGCGAGATGTCGTTCAGATCGGACAGGGAAGGGGCATAGCCCGACACGTATCCGTTGTATCTGAAAAACCACTTCCCGTTGATAGAGTACGACAGGCTTAAGGAAGGTTTGACTATATACTTCTCGGAAGAATACTGCTCCTGACTGTTATAAGTTCTCATGGCTCCAATCCCTACTGTGTAGTTCAGAGCTTTTATCTTTGATTGATATTCGGCAAATAGGTACGTTTCGGCCGTATTCATCGTGATTTTATTCTCTATATTACCCGAATATCTATTTTGCAAATAGGCCTGTGTATGCTTGATGCCTCCGGTAAACTTACCCGTACTGAATTGTTTTTCGTAGATACCTTCTCCAATGATGGAGTACTTCTCACCTTTGGTTTCTGAATAGATATCCGTATCGTTATTGGCATTATTAAGGGCTTTCTGAATAAAAGTCCGTTCATTCTTGCTGTCCAGATAAGAAGCCACTATATCTGCATAGATTGTCTGCTTGTTTTTCAGATTCCTCTGGTAATAGATATCCAACGAAGGGATAACTACTTTGGAGGTAGAAAGGTCGGATATGGAGTAGGAGGTGTCTCCTTCATACAATGTACTGATTCTGTCCGACATGGAACTGGGAGTATCGCTGTATTGATTTCTGAGAGCAATATTGAGAAGTTGTTTGTCATTATCCTGGTAGCTGTAATTGAGGTTGAAGTTAAGGTTATCATACTTTACTTTGGTAGGTTCTCCCACTTCTCTGTTCTCCTGATAAGCCTCCGGAAAGTGGAAACTTTCATAGTTTTCGCGTGTCCACTTCAGATCTCTCTGTCCCCAATATACGGTAGTGCTGAGCTCTGACTTATTGAAGTGGTATTTGGCGGCGAGGTTATGTTCGCCATATCCCGTATCGGGTACTCCGTTGGTGAGATCGGCAGAGATACTCCCTCCTGATTCTCTTCTCTTTACAATGTAGTTCAATACAGCTCCTGCATTTCCATAACGTGCGCCGGGATTGTCTATATATTCGATGCGGATCACATCTGTCGGGCGGATGGCAATTATTTCAGCTTGAGTCACTTCTACGCCGTTAATCCTAAGTTGCACATTGTCTCCTCCGGGAATCGTGATGCTGTTGTCTATCGGATTGATCAGGATGCGCGACAGTTGTAGATTTCTCAGTAAGGAAACTCCGTTGGAAGCGGCTTTAGTCTGCATTTCGGTCGGGAGGATAATTTGCCGGTCGGTCTTTTTGATGATGGGGCTGGCTGTGACGGTAACACCTTCCAGCATTACATTGTCGGGCGATAAGGGTAGTTCTCCCAGATTCAGATTGGCTTGCAGGTTGCGGATGGAGAGATAGGAGTTTTCATATCCGACGCATGAGATACATAAGATATAATCTCCATCGTTTACTTCTTTCAGCAGGAAGCCGCCATCGTTATCTGTGGCAATTCCGGTGATAAATGTTGAATCCTGAGTCAGCAGGCTGACATTGGCATACTCGATGTGCTGATTGTTACTCTCATCGATGATTTTCCCTGTGATTTTGTTTGCTGCCATCAGGGAGGTACATAGGAATAATGCTCCTGAAATGATACTTAGTCTCTTCATTTTACTTATTATTTTTAGTGATTATTTCTGTTCTTTGAACATGACAAAGGTAGGGGGAACGGGGGAGAAAAACGGTTTATATATGGCACTAAATAAAGTGCAATGGATTTTGCAACTATCTGATAATTAAAGTGTTTTGAACTGCGGTTTATAGAAAAGTTTATATCTTCCTATTTCAAGTTTATATATAAAGAAAAGTGCAAAAAATGGGATGCCGTAACTTCCGTTAATTGATAAATATCTATCTTTGCAAAGACTTAAAGCAAGAAGGAAGGACGGCATGAAAGCATTGAAACATGGTTTGATAGGTTGGGTATGCGTGTTGGCATTGGCAGCATGTGCAGAAGCCCTGCCGTCGCAACGCATCCAGATAGAGAAGGCGGAGCAGATGTTACAGCAGAATGCAGAGGAGGCGATTGCTCTGCTTCGGTCGGTGAAAGATCCCGAAATATTGCCGGATTCATTGCGGGCACGGTTTGCATTGGCTATGGGGCAAGCCCACTATAATGCGCATTGGGTGATGAATGAAGACTCTTTGCTATTATACGCTCTGGATTATTATGGGAGGCCGGACGTACGCGACACATTGCAGTTACTGCGTACCTATAAACTGGCGGCGCATTACTTCTACGATAGCGAGAGATATAAAGAAGCCACTGAGATGATGGCCGAAGGGAATCGCATTGCAGCCCTGCGTGGTGATACGGCAGCCCGTCTTGATTTGCTGCGGTCCGTAGCGAATATAGGGGAAGGTAATGATGACTTTGAAGGTCTGATACGCTTGCAGAAGCAATTGATAGCTATAGAGCCTGATTCCACCCGGCGATATTCCAATTACAACAGTCTGGCGATATCATACTACTGTGCAAATCAGAATGATTCTGCGCTGCTGGCTCTCCGTAAAGCTACCGAATGCCTGTATACATCCGCAGACTCTCTAAAGGCGTTATACTATGTGATGCGCAACTATGCTGATATATTGAGTGACTCCGGGAAGAATCAGGAAGCCATCAATTTGCAACGCCATAGTTTACAAGAGTATAAAGAGACGAAACATCCTTTCGAGTCCTTATCTTATTATGCTCTTTCACGTTATTTCCTGAATATGGGGCAGGTGGATTCCGCCCGCTACTATATACAAATGGGGGATAGTGTGCGTTCGCCCTATATTGACCAGGACTTATCGTTGGCTAACTTTTATTTGGTACAGAAAACGTTGATGAATTATATAGATAGCCGTTCTTTTACAATCCGGGATGTGGCGTTCTTCTCAAATCGGTTGTATAACAACTTTATCCGTGACCAACGGGTGATAGCCCAAAAAGGGAAGGTACAATTGTTACTCCAACAGCAGAATATGAATCTGCAACTGGAAAAACAGAAAGAACGGACCTTCTTTGTCGGAGTGGTGGCTCTCTGTATTTTGTTGTTGCTGACTGTCGTCTGGTATTTGCAGCGAAGAAAGCATTTACTCGTGGAAAAGGAAGAAGAACTGGAGGCCTTGCGCCGTCTGCTGCATGAGACGGAAGGCGATGAAAGCGGCAATAATGATAAGTTTGTCAAGAAGATGCTGCTTCAGCAGTTAGGTTTGATACGTATTGTGGCTACGAATCCCAGTTCCGATCATCAGGAGCTATTGGTACAGATGGGACGGATAGCCAATAAAGATGTAGCGGTGGATGATTTGCTGGTTTGGAGTGATTTATATAAGACTATCGACATGGTACATGATGGCTTTTATACCCGTATCAGTCAGAAGTATGGAAATATCCTGAATGAAAAGGAACTGCAACTCTGCTGTTTGTTAAAGTCGGACTTTTCGACGAAAGAGATTAGCGTGGTTATCCAGCAAAGCATACGGACGGTGTATCAACGTAAGACGGTCATACGGCAGAAATTGGACATGGCAGAAAAAGAGGATATCGTTGAATTCCTTTCTTGTAAACAGATAGGTAGATGATTGACAGTACTATCTTCATTCCCCTCCTCCCGAGGAGGAGGGGAATGAAGATACTCTATCCGCGTCGTCCGCGTACCTATTATGCAATTCCCCGGATGCGGTCATCAAATGCCGACAGTGCCGCCTTTGCACCTTCACCCATTGCAATTACTATCTGTTTGTAGGGAACGTTCGAGACATCTCCTGCCGCATAAACTCCCGGAAGTGTGGTGCGGCAAAAAGCGTCGATCTTGATTTCGCCTATTGGAGTCGTTTCCAGCATGTCACGGAAAGGAGCGCTATTGGCTGCCAAACCAATCTGTACGAAGATACCATCCAATGGGAAATCCCGTTCTTCACTACTTACACGATCTTTGACGCGGATAGCTGTTACCTTATCACCGTTTCCCACTACCTTTGTGGTCTGTGAAGAAGTGAAGATTTCTACATTCGGCAAGCTTTTCGCCTTTTCTTGCAGTACCTGGTCAGCTTTCAGCGTATCCGCAAATTCAAAGACAGTCACTTTCCGGCAGATACCTGCCAAGTCGATGGCTGCTTCTATACCGGAGTTTCCTCCACCGATAACGGCTACGTCTTTTCCCTGATAGAACGGCCCGTCGCAATGCGGACAAAAAGCTACTCCTCTGCCTATATACTCCGTTTCACCATCCACATTCAGTTTGCGCCAGCTTGCACCGGTGGCGATGATAACACTGGGAGATATGAATACTTCACCGCCCACTACTGAAATCCTCTTTTCTTTTCCTTGAAGCTCTGCCTTCTCTATTTTACGGTCTTCAAACAAGTCGATGGGATAATGATTGATATGGCTTCTTAAATTGTCTGCCAACTGTGCACCTGTAGTCTGCGGTACGGAAATTAGGTTCTCGATTCCTACGGTTTCCTTTACCTGACCACCGACTTTTTCAGCTACAATAGCTACCCGTAATCCCTTGCGGGCTGAATAAATCGCAGCTGAGGCACCTGCCGGCCCACCGCCTAATACAAGTACATCATAAGTCCGTGAGATAGGTTCTGCATTTCCCACAGGTTCGGAGCCGAACATTTCTTCCAGCTTTTGCAGAAGTTCGCCTAAGGTGCCGCGTCCTACATGAAGCAATTTACCGTTGGCATAGACGGACGGTACGCCTTGTATTTTCAATGCATCCACTTCTTCCTGGAAAAGAGCACCGTCTATCATTTCGTGTGTGACCTGTCCGTTCAGCAAAGCCATTATATTCAGGGCCTGCACCACATCGGGGCAGTTGGTACATGTCAATGATACATAAGTCTGCAATGAAATAGGTCCTTTCAACGCCTGGATGCGTCGGCTGATGGCTTCATCAGGAAGATTTTTCCCCTTTCCATCGGCATTCAGTACTGCCAGAAGCAAAGATGTGAATTCATGACCGTTCGGTATTCCGCGGAATTTGACACCGGTTTCTTTCCCGTTTTTCAGTAAAGAGAATTCCAACTTCGGTTCTTCGGTTTCAGTTACCTCACAGGAGAGTTTATCGGAACATCCTGCTACATCTTTCAGCAACTCTGTCAGTTCCTGTGCGCTTTCGTGCCGGGGATGGCAGGTGATATGAAAAGTGTACTGCGCTTCCAGGTTTTGGAAGACGCTGCGTACTTGATTTAAAATGCTTGTTTCTAACATAACAGTCTATATTAATGTATTCCGTTGGCGGGATTAATTCGTTTCTATAGGGTTATGAACTAAATGATAAATAATCTTTTAGACGCGGATGACACGGATGACGCGGATCTTTTTTTATCCACTTTTATAGCGCAGCCTTTTAAATCCGCGTTATCCGCGTCTAAAAAATAATATACCGAATGGCGCTAATCACTTATCACCAAACACTAATCACTTTTATTCCTTTCTTTTTTCGATATAAACTAATCTCGCCAACGGGTACTAATGTAAGATAAAAGAGGCCCCCTCTATGTGTGCAATGGATAAAGGGGACCTCGCTAATAAAAAAGGGATGTGAACTTAAATTTTACCAACCAAATCTATACTTGGTTTTAGTGTTTCGCCGCCTTTCTTCCATTTTGCGGGACATACTTCACCGTCGTGCGTTGCAACGAACTGTGCAGCTTCTACTTTGCGGAGAAGTTCGTCGGCATTACGTCCGATGTTATTGTCCTGTATTTCGGCAATCTTGATTTTGCCTTCGGGGTTCACGACAAATGTGCCGCGGTAAGCCATACCTTCTTCTTCGATCATTACACCGAATGCACGAGTCAGCACGCCTGTAGGGTCTGCCAGCATCGGATACTTGATCTTACGGATACTTTCGGATGCATCGTGCCATGCTTTGTGCACGAAGTGAGAGTCGGTACTTACTGAGTATACCTCTACACCCATTGCCTGGAATTGCTCGTATTTTTCAGCGATGTCCACCAGTTCGGTAGGGCATACAAACGTAAAGTCTGCGGGATAGAAGAAGAATATTGCCCACTTGCCTTTTACGTCTTCGTTAGTTACTGTTTTGAAACTTCCGTTCTGGAATGCCTGAACTTTGAATTCAGGAAGCTGAGAATTGATAATTGGTTCCATAATCTTTTTTGTTTTAAAAGGTTTAGTACTTTGTTTTTTCGATGATGCAAAAATATAGCATCTTTTGCCGATAGAACAAAAAAAACGATTGAAAAGATTTATGG
>ERZ773133.3460-NODE-3460-length-12116-cov-4.969903_pt1 | contig 12116 bp, 11 predicted proteins | sample MGYA00580861_ERZ773133 | MGnify/ENA primary metagenome ERZ773133 (study PRJEB29015, sample SAMEA2737844) | human gut metagenome | biome: human gut; feature: human-associated habitat; material: faeces | place: China | collected 2012 ...
TGGATTTTTTTCATATGTATAGAAAGTACAAAAATAAGAGGGGGATATGTCATTGTATGATTACGGACTTGGCACGTTGTCTCAGTATGACCTGACAGCAGACCGTTCTGCAAGGACAAGGGGGGCTTTACTTTGCTATACATCCCGGGGACTCCTGATCCTGAGGGAGTTTCATGGTTCGGAAAAGAAGCTGAAAAAGCAGCAGGAACTGTTGCTTCATCTTCAGGAAAACGGGATCAGCACAGACTGTTTTCTGGAAAATACGGAAGGGAGCCTGATCAGCCGGGATAAGGATGAACTGTCCTTTACACTTCAGCACTGGTATGAAGGGCGGGAGTGTGATACGAAATCCAGAGAAGATATTCTGAGAAGTGTTCGGACACTGGCAAGATTACATATTTTTATGAAAATGGAGCCGATGGAGGAATACAGAGAAAAGTCTCTGAAAGACGAATATGTCCGGCATAATCAGGAGCTGCGCAAAATCCGGAAATTTATCCGCAGAAAGGGTGCTTCCTGTGTGTTTGAGAAAGATTTTCTGGGGAGTGTGGAGTGGTTTCTGGAGCGGGCACAGCTTGCAGTTACACTTCTGGATGAGACAGAGTATGAAACGCTTCGGGAGAAGTCCTGGCAGGAGGGATGTGTCTGTCACGGGGAATATAATCAGCACAATGTACTGATGCTGAAGGGGGAGAAAGAGAAAACGGCAGTGACCAATTTCGGGCACTGGAGCTTTGACATCCAGATGGCAGATCTTTACCGTTTTATGAGAAAGATTCTGGAAAAATATAACTGGAACCTGGAGCTGGGACAGGAAATGCTTCTGGAATATCATAAGATCCGCCCGATTTCCTTTATGGAGTGGCAGAACCTCAGGGTGCGTTTTACCTATCCGGAGAAATACTGGAAGCTTGCGAACTATTATTATGTACACAAAAAAACACTGGTTTCCAGAAAAAATACAGAGAAATTGCAGAATCTTGTCAGACAGAAAGAAAACTGGGATTATCTTTTATCAGACAATCCGTTTTCAACTGAAAAATTCCAAAGTTGCTTTATGTATCCAAAAGAAAAAATTCTTGAATACGGATATCCTGCAAATGATCCTTTATATGCACCTGACAGAGAAGAACGTGCTAGAAAGATAAAGGAAAAATTGGGAATTCCTGTCGACAAGAAAGTAATTATGTATGCTCCAACATGGCGTGATGATAATTACTATGAAATTGGACAGTTTAAGTTTGACTTGGATTTAGACGTAAACAGATTAGAAAAAGAATTTGGTGACGAATATGTGCTATTGCTTAGATTACATTATTTAGTTGTTGAAGCTTTAGATATGTCAAAATACGGTGAGTTTGCAGTTAATGGAAGTGCTTATGATGACGTTACGGATTTGTATTTAATAACAGATATTTTAATAACAGACTACTCATCAGTATTCTTTGACTTTGCTAACTTAAAGAGACCGGTTCTTTATTATACTTACGATCTTGAAAGATATAGAGATGTTTTACATGGTTTCTATTTATCCATGGAAGATGATCTTCCGGGTCCAATGCTTCTAACAAATGATGAAGTAGTAGATGCCATAAAGAACATTGACCAAATTCAGGAAAAATATAAAGACAGATATGAAGAATTTTACAATAGATTCTGTTGCATAGATGACGGTCATGCTACAGAAAGAGTTGTAAATAAGATTTTTAAAGAATCATAATAAAAAGGCCTCATTCTATGAGGTCTTTTTGTGTACTTACACGAAAAAAGTTGTGTGGCAATATGCACTTAGTAAGTAGAATGTCACAAGAGGCATTCGTTGTTAAGTATAGGAAGTGATATAGGAGGGGGTTTTATGTGGGCAGTTTTCGCATTATTATCAGCAGTTTTCGCTGCATTAACAAGTATATTGGCAAAGGTTGGTATTAACGGTGTTAATTCAAATCTTGCGACAGCAATTCGAACAGTAGTTGTTGTAATTATGGCATGGGGCATGGTATTCCTTACCAAAGGTCAAAGCGGAATTGGAGCCATAAGCAAAAAAAGTTGGATTTTTCTTATTCTATCAGGGTTGGCTACAGGTGCATCATGGTTATGCTATTACAGAGCCTTACAAATGGGTAGTGCCTCAAAAGTAGTACCAATTGACAAACTAAGCGTGGTAATTACGCTTATACTTGCGTTTATATTTCTTCACGAAGATTTTACATACAAGTCAGCCATTGGCTCGATATTAATAACGGCCGGTACATTATTTATGGTGTTGTAAACAGATAACAAATGATGGAGATAATTGACGTATAATATATTTAAATGAATATATATGAATAATATTTTAAAATAATATATAGAATCAATAATATATGAAATGAGAAAAGAACCGGTTAGCATTGGGTAAAATCCATACTAACCGGTTTTTCTGTAATTATTATTTTCTTCTGTAACTACTGTATTACTGTAATTATTATTCAACTTTTGCAGTTATTATTTAACCCTGTTGTGGCTCATTTTCGTATAAGCCATTTAGGTTGTTTGCAAAGTCTGCAAAATATTCATTAATGTCACCTTCAACCAAAACTTCATCAAAGTGTACATCACCAAAAGCTCTAAGCGCTTCTCTGTCATAGAAAGTTTTAGACGCCTCAATGACAAATGGTAATGCAAACCAAACTAAAACTCTTACTTCATCAGGAAGATTGTTAAAATATTTTTTAGATTCTAAATCTTTAAAAGAAGTAACAAGTACAGTTACGTCTGTAGTTTTAAAATCGTATTTCTTAAGCTTCTGATAAAATTCAGCCCAAAAGGCATTGCTCTTTTGTTTTGAATTAACACATATAAGAACTTTTTTCTTCCCTTCATCAAAAGTTTTGATAATATCCTGATTTCTTGATGATAGATAGGTGTAGTCTTTAAAGATAATGTTAATAAGTCTCTGAGTAGACAATCCATCATCATTGTAAGTACACCAACGATTCATTTCATCTAGCTGTGGTTTGTAGAAATCGCAATATTCTTTTCTATTCTTGCAAATTGCATCCAGTGAGGAAGCAACTTCATCTAAATCAGAGGATACAATTCCCGGCAAAGTATTAACCGGTACATAAAGCCCTCTACCACTTTCGTATTCCTTTAAGTCAGGAACGTAGAAAACAATTGGTCGACCTGTAATCAGAAAGTCGAAGAAGATGCTTGAGTAGTCGGAAATTAAAATATCCACAACTGAAAGTAGCTCATTAGTATCAATTGTAAAAGGTATTAAAATATCCTTTAATTCAGAATCCTCAGCTAAAATTTTGTATAAGAAATAATGAACTCTTAAATAAATTCTATATTTGCTTTGGTCAATGTTTTCTGAAAACTTCTTAACAGTATTCTTAAACTCTTCAACATCATATTCAAGTTGATTGTAAAGATTACCTTTCCAGGTTGGTGCATACAAAATAATTTTCTTGTCAGTTTTGATACCAATGTCTTCAAGTTTTTGTTTTACCTTCTTAATATCTGCGTTTATAAGTAAATCACTTCTTGGATAACCAATTTCCAAAGTAGTGCCCTCATACAGACCGTCAAGCTTGTACGCACGCTTGTACATAACTTCTGTCATAAATTTGTTGGCTGAAATAAGATAGTCAGCACCTAAGAAGTTTCTTGCAGGTCCTCTGGCATTTTCAACACGTTCAACAGTATGTTCGTAACCCATGTATTTGGTTGGAACGCCATGCCAGGTGTTAATGTATGTTTGCTCAGGGCGTTTCACAAAAAAGTACCCAAAAGTTGAATTTGATACAAGATACTTGCTGCTGGCAAGATAACGGTAATAATCTTCAGATTCACGCTTAACAAAACGAACATTTGGTAAATCTTCAAATTCCTTAATGTTGTCTTTTGCCATATCCATATCTGAAATGGACCAAATATGAATCATATCCTCAAATGCAGGATCTTTCAATAACTGTAGAAAAATGGCACGAGGATTATCAAGAACACCAAGTCCTGAGAAAGCTTCGTAAAATATATGATGCTCACGAACAGGTATAGACAAAAATGAGTAGTATTGTTTTTTACCTAAATCTTTTTCAGGCATCTTTATGTTTTGAGTATATTTCTTTATGTTTCGCTTCAGAGTGTATTTAAACCCATTTTTTATAGTGGCTGAATATTTCTCCATACTTGCACCAATTCCAAGTAAAATACTTGTCCTTTCTTTGAAATAAGTAAATAGTTAAATGTTATATTAATTATATATGGGGGTTACGTGACAGGTTATCGTAAACTACCCGATAATTTCCTCAAACTGTTCTATTGTAGTTTTATTATAATCTTTGTAATTAAAATCACAAGTAGGAACCTGACCGTTAATAAAAGTAGTTAAACCTTTATAAATTTCCTCTTCGCTATTACCAATTAAAAGTTGTCCGTTTTCAAATAAAGAAGATTTAGCAGAGCTAAAGTCAGACATTATAATTGGCAGACCAAGTAATCTTGCTTCTAATAATGAAACAGGTTGTCCTTCGTGTAATGAAGGTAGAACAAAACAACTGCATTCTTTCATTAACATAAAAGGATTCTCCATATTACCGGTCATAATAACCTTCCCCTTTAAACCTAAAGACTTGATTAAAGATTTAAGATGTTCCATTAATGGACCGTCACCTATAATGTAAAGTCTTGTGTTATGATTCTCTTTGTTAACTTTGGCAAAACCTTTAATTAAAGCTTCCTGATTTTTCTCAGGTGATAATCTGCCCATATTAACAAAAGAAATTAAATCTTTATTAAGAAGCTCCGGTAAGCCTGCATTTATAGCAGTCTCTTCATTATATGATTCCTTGGCTCCTTTTAGTACCCTGTCAAAATTAGCTGCGTTTCTAACATAAGTACATTTTCTCTTCAAATTCTTGTAACCGATTTTTTCAAGGTTTACTTCCATTGTGGCTTCTGAACAACCAACGATTTTGTCATAGAACTGATAAGTTGAAAAAACAACACGAAGCTCACGACTGTGTGGTTTTTTGCCGTTTACAACTTTGTTCTTTTCGGTAAGTAAATCATTGTGTTGCCAAATTAACTTCTTTGCGCCTGTAGCACTTAAAAGAAGTATGGAATAGAAACTTCCATAACCTGAATAATCAATAACAGTGTCAAAATGACTTGTGCCAAAGCATCTTACAAATTCCCTGTCATACATTGCCTTTGGATAGACCTTTTTCATAAGACCGTTACAAAAGCCAAAGACTCTTAGGAAATCGTTGCGAATCATTTCACAAAATGTTGAAGGTGTGTAAGAAACTCTAGCAAAAATTCTAGGATTCTTATTAAATGAACAAATCATTTCTTTACTGTCAGGAAATTTCAAATTCCCTGCGTAAACAGTTACGTCATATTTGTCATAGTCAATATAATCAAGCATTGTTCTAAGTGCGGTGGAAATACCGTTCATTCGTAAACCACCACCGAAGAATAAAAGCTTTTTCTTATGGTTACTACATTTAATTAAATTATAGTCCCTGCCGTTAGCATCAGATGTTCTGCCATAAAAAACAACATCTACAATACGTTTTGCCACATTGCCGTCATCCATTGGACAACCAAAAGCTTTTGCTTCATTATATTTAATTTGATATTTGTTAATATAAAAATCTAAATTGTTAATAACTTTTCCAATTTCATCAATGTTTGTTAAACAAGGTCCCGGAAGTTGTTCCGGAGCAAGGTATAAACCACGATAATTCTTGTATTCTTCCAAATCAGGAATGTAGAAAACAACAGGTTTTCCAGTTGCAAGAAAATCGTAGAAAATACTTGAATAATCTGAAATCAAAACATCTGTAATTGACAAAAGTTCATTTGTATCTACGAAAGCAGGTATAAGCGAATCGCTTATTCTGCCGGATTTCTTAAGCTCCTTATAAACTACCTGATGAGGCTTAAGTAGAACCTGATATTTATCAGTGTCAATTAAGGACTCCAGTGACCGCTTAAAATCAATGTATTCATTAACATCAATCTGTGGGTGATTATAGTCGTTGCCCTTCCAGGTTGGCGCATATAAAATAATCTCTTTTTTTGAATCAATATCTAAGCCGTATTTTCCAAGAAGTGATAATAGAGCTTTTCTATCAGTATTAAAAAGCCTGTCATTTCTAGGATAGCCTTCTTCTATAATTGTTCCTTCGTATAATCCCTGTAATTTGTATTTTTCAAGAAATACAGATGTTAAAAAAGGATTGGCTGAAATCATATAGTCCGAAGAAAGAAAGTTCCTAAGGACATTAGAAATTGTAACCGGTGCGTCTGGCATATCAAAACCTAAACTCTTAATAGGAGTTCCATGCCATGTGTTAATGTATATTTGGTCCGGCTTCTTACAATAATAAAAGGGTAAGGAAACGTTAGTTATAATATATTTTGCTGAAGCTAAATAGCGAAGATGGTCATCGCTGTGTCTGCCGATAACAAATACATTTTTGTTTTCTGCAAACTGCTCCATAACAGGTTCGTTTCCATATTTATCTTCAATAACCCAAACGTGGGTATAATCCTTGAAATCGTCATTATTAAGTAACTCAAGAAAAATGCCAAAGGGGTTACAAATCATGCCTCGTCCAAAATAAGAATCATATAAAATAACCTTATCTTCAATTAAAAGGTTTTTGTAGTATTTAGCATATTTGGAACGCCTTGCAGTTTCTTTGAAATTGCCGGCTTTTCTTTTGACTTTGCCTAAAAATCCCATAAAAATCTCCGTTCTTTTGAATCTAGTATTCCTTATATTATAGTACAAATAAAAAAGAAATACTATAAATTTCACATTTAATAACTTTTTTGTTATAATAAAAAAATGTGGCTATTTGTTGACATTACAAAAGAATAATATATAATTATTGCGAGTATTACTAAGAAAAGATGGAGGTAATATGAAGAAGTATATTCAAGGATTTATGAGATATAGATACCTTTTAAAAGAATTAGTATATAAAGGTATTAAGCTCAAATATAGAAGATCATATTTAGGTTTAGTGTGGACGCTGTTGGAACCATTACTTACAACAATGGTATTAGCATTTGTATTTGGTGAACTGTTAGGAAACAGTCATCCTTACTACCCGGTATATATTTTATGCGGTAGATTGATTTACAGTTGCTTCTCAAGTACAAGTAAGGTGGCAATGAGATCCATTAGAGCAAATCAGGCTATGATAAAGAAGGTATATGTACCAAAATATTTATACCCATTATCAACAATTATATATAACTTTATTTTATTCTTATTATCATTAATAATACTTGCAATATTGGCTATATTCTATAGAGTTCCAATGTCATGGCATATTATTGAAGTGTTTATACCACTGGGAATATTATTTATTTTCTGTGTGGCAGTTGGACTTATATTATCAACTGTATGTGTATTCTTTAGAGATTTGGAATACTTATGGGAAGTTATAGTAATGCTTATTATGTATTGCTCGGCAATATTCTATTATGTAGACAAAGTTGAAAAGGTAAAAACTGTACTTCAGTTTAATCCATTATACTGCATTATCAGTAATGTAAGATGTGTAGTTATGGAAGGCGGTTCACTTTTCACAAGCATGAGTTATGGTCTATCAAACTTAACAATGATGCTTTACTCACTTGGATTTAGTTTGGTAGCATTAGTAATTGGAATTGTAATGTTCAAGAAGAATCAAGATAAGTTCATCTTGCATATTTAGGAGGAACTATGGAAAAACCGGCACTTAAAGTTGAAGATATAAGTATTCGTTTTAACTTAAGTAAAGAAAAAGTAGATAATTTAAAAGAATTACTTATAAAGAAAATAAAAGGCGAGACAATTCGTTTTAACGAATTCTGGGCTCTTAAAAATATTAATTTTGAACTTCAAAAAGGTGACAGACTTGGAATCCTTGGTCTTAACGGAGCAGGCAAGTCTACACTTCTTAAAGTTATTGCAGGAGTTTACAAACCTACAACAGGTAAGGTTACAAGAAACGGTCATATAGCTCCAATGATTGAACTTGGAGCAGGCTTTGATCCTAACTACACAGGAAGAGAAAACATTTTCCTTTATGGTTCAGTGTTAGGATTTTCAAGAAGTTTCTTGGAAGAAAAATATGATGAAATTTTAGAGTTCTCTGAACTTGGTGAATTTATTGATGTACCTATTAAGAATTATTCTTCAGGTATGAAAGCAAGATTAGGTTTCTCAATTGCTACAGTAGTTGAGCCGGAAATCTTGATCTTAGATGAAGTATTATCTGTAGGTGATGCTAAGTTTAGAAAGAAATGTGAAAAGAAAATGCAGGGGATGTTTGACCATGGAGTAACGGTACTTTTTGTATCACATAGTTTGCAGCAGGTTGAACGTTTATGCAATAAAGCTATATTACTAGATCATGGTCAGTTAATTGCCAAAGGTGATATTGATGAAGTGTCAGCAATTTACCAGAGTAAATTAAATGACTAAAACATTGTCGTATGTAATTCTTAGAAAAAGGAGGACAAGGTAATGGAATATACAACAAGAGGAACATGTTCAAGACTTATTAAGTTTGATGTTGACGGTGACAAGGTAAAAGACGTGCAGTTTGTTATGGGTTGTCACGGAAACACACAGGGCGTGGCAAAGTTAGTTGAAGGAATGGATATTCACGAAGTTATTAGAAGACTTAAAGGCATTGATTGTAACGGTAGAGGAACTTCATGTCCGGACCAGCTTGCACAGGCATTAGAACAGTATTTAGAACAGCAGAAATAAATTAATTTAATAGAACCGTTGTCAGAAAACAATATGACAACGGTTCTATTGAGTTAAATTGAATAGTGGTTTAAGTAAATAAAATGTAAAGTTAAAAATAATATTTTAAACAGACAGGCTAGAAAAAATCAGGAGGATAAACATGCTTGGTATAATTGGAGCAATGGAAGTGGAGGTGGCAACTTTAAAGTCAGCCATTAATAATTTGAAAGTAACAAAGAAGGCAGGAATGGAATTCTGCATGGGTAACATTTTTGGAAAAGACGTTGTAGTTGTAAAAAGCGGTATTGGAAAAGTAAATGCAGCAATCTGCACACAGATATTAGCGGATGATTTTCAGGTTGATGGGGTAATTAACACAGGTGTGGCAGGTTCCCTTAATAATGATATTAATATTTGTGATATTGTAATTTCAACTGAAGCCTTAGAACATGATATGGACGTTACACCACTTGGATATGAAAAAAGCGTAATTCCTGACATGGAAACTTCAGTGTTTAAAGCTGACAAGAGACTTATGGAGGTTGCCAAGAAATCTGCAAAAGAAGCTGAATTGGATGTGAAAATATTTGAAGGGAAGGTAGTTTCAGGTGACCAGTTTATCGGAACTGCAGAAAAGAAAAAATATCTCCGTGACCAGTTTGGCGGCGACTGTGCGGAAATGGAAGGGGCATCAATTGCCCATGCAGCATACTTAAACAACATTCCATTTTTGGTAATAAGAGCTATTTCAGACAAAGCAGATGGCGGTGCAGAAATGGATTATCCAACATTTGAGAAAAAAGCCGCAGAAAATTCAATTGAATTAATGTACAAAATTATTAAAAATTATTAGAAAATATGTCGAACGATTTTTAGTGCAACAAGGTTAAGTTTGTGCTACCATTTACTGAAAAGAAATTAATTTTCAGTAAGGGGGAAAATAAATGTTTGACTATTACATAAGTCAGTTGGAAAACTGGGCTGAAACAACAATACCAAAGATAGTAAATCAGGAAAACTTTCTACTTATTGTAGGGAGTTTTTTTGCGTTAGGAGTTGTCACAAAATGGCTTGTTTTACATAATTACAATAAGCTTATAAGAAAGGCAGGCAATATAAACAAAACCAACAACGCAACTTTAAGACAGATTAAAACTAAATATGATAGTTTAAGACAGGTAAATCACAACATGGAAAATCCTATAGGATTTGTGCAAAAGAGTTTGAACAGATGCAGAATAATGTATATTTCCATAAACAGGGTAAATAATATAATTAACTATTGTACGCTAATTATTATGGCAGTGTATTCAATTGTATCTTATGAGGTGTACTTAGAACGTCCTAATGAAATTACATGGGTTCAATATTTGATTATAGGCAGTTTTGTGGCAATTAGTTTGGAAATGGTTAATAGGACACTTGCCTGCAGTGATAGAAAAATGGAATTAACATATGTTTTGGCTGAGGCTTTGGAAGAAGGCAATGGCAGACGATTTAACCAGAGTCAAACGATTGAAAACAAAGTGGCTAATGAAATACCTGAAAATGAAAATATTAAACCTGATATTGCCTACTCTCAGAAAACATCTGAAAAAGAAGAGCAGGCAAGAGAAGAGGAAGTTTTAGACCAGGTTATTGGAGAGTTTCTTAGGTAAAAAAACATAAAAGATAGGGGACTTTTTAGTGAAAAATACCATAAAATACAGGGTTGAAAAAATCGTTTCAAAAAAGTATAATAAAAGTTGAGTTTTGTTTTAAGTTTAAACGGAGGAAAAAGATATGTCTAAAGTAACATTTGATTATTCTAAAGCTACTTCATTTATTTCAGAAGATGAAGTAACAAGCATGAAGAAAATCGCAGAAGATGCAAAGAAAGTTTTAGTTGAAAAAACAGGGGCAGGTAATGACTTTTTAGGATGGATTGATTTACCGGTTGACTATGATAAGGATGAATTTGACAGAATTAAGAAGGCAGCAAAGAAGATTCAGGGAGATTCAGAAGTTCTTGTTGTTATTGGTATTGGTGGTTCATACTTAGGTGCCAGAGCAGCTATTGATTTCTTAAGACATGGTTTCTACAACAATGTATCAAAGGAAATTAGAAAGACACCTGAAATCTATTACGCAGGAAACAGCATTAGCCCGGCATACTTACAGGGATTAATCGATGTAATTGGAGATAGAGATTTCTCAGTAAACATTATTTCAAAATCAGGTACAACAACAGAACCTGCAATTGCTTTTAGAGTATTTAAGGAAATGCTTGAAAAGAAATATGGAAAAGAAGAAGCAGCAAAGAGAATTTACGCTACAACAGATAAGGCAAAGGGAGCCCTTAAAGGACTTGCAACAGCAGAAGGTTATGAAAGCTTCGTAGTTCCTGATGATGTAGGTGGACGTTTCTCAGTTCTTACAGCAGTTGGACTTCTTCCAATCGCAGTAAGTGGAGCAGATATTGACAAGCTTATGGAAGGTGCAGCAAGTGGAAGAAAGGCTGCATTAGAAAATGCTTTTGAAGATAATGATGCAATGAAATATGCAGCAATCAGAAATATCCTCCTTAGAAAGGGTAAGGCAGTAGAAATTACTGCAAACTATGAACCAAGTTTACATTACTTTGGTGAATGGTGGAAACAGTTATTTGGCGAAAGCGAAGGAAAAGACCAGAGAGGTATTTTCCCAGCAGCAGTTGACTTGACAACAGATCTTCACTCAATGGGACAGTTCATTCAGGACGGTTCAAGAATTATGTTTGAGACAGTTTTAAATGTTGAAAAGTCAAAAGTATCATTAGTTATTGATGAAGATCCTGAAGACCTTGACGGACTTAACTACTTAGCAGGAAAAGATATGGATTTCGTAAACAAGAGTGCCATGAACGGTACAATTCTTGCTCATACAGACGGTAATGTTCCAAACCTTATTGTAAACATTCCGGAACAGAACGAATTCTATCTTGGAGAGCTATTATACATGTACGAATTTGCATGTGGTGTAAGTGGTTATATCCTTGGTGTAAATCCATTTAACCAGCCAGGTGTTGAAAGCTACAAGAAGAACATGTTTGCACTTCTTGGAAAACCTGGTTATGAAGATTTAACAGCAGAATTAAAATCAAGATTGTAATCATAAATTTAATGGTTCAAAGATTTTAACAAAAATAAATATGGGAAGAAGTCACCCGGAGAATACCACTCAATATAGACTTCGACACATATATTTCTAAATAATAAAAAGGACTTGATTATGAAGGAAGAGACGCCTTTGTAATCGGGTTCTTTTTTTATAAAAAAAATCCCTATGAAAAATATTTAAAGTTGATGCAATATTTTTTGAAAAGCCTTCGTTCTATATATATCAAACAAAA
>ERZ773133.3471-NODE-3471-length-12071-cov-2.663366_pt1 | contig 12071 bp, 8 predicted proteins | sample MGYA00580861_ERZ773133 | MGnify/ENA primary metagenome ERZ773133 (study PRJEB29015, sample SAMEA2737844) | human gut metagenome | biome: human gut; feature: human-associated habitat; material: faeces | place: China | collected 2012 ...
TTGAAGAAAATGGCATTACGAATGCATTTATGACAACCCAGGTTGGAAGACAGTTTGCACTGGAGATGGACTGCAAGAGTCTGAAGACTCTTTCTATCGGTGGTGAAAAGCTTGTTCCATGTGAACCGCCGAAGAATTTTAAATTATTCAATGACTGGTACGGGCAGGACAGCGGTGATTATCTGCTTCTGGAAATTGCTGCCTATCTTCGAAACCTTCACCAGGAAGATAACTACATCACCGGACACTTTAGTGCCGATGACTTTTTTATCTTCATGCCAGATGACGGTCACAAACTCCGCCACATTTATGCAACAATTTATCATTACATTGATAAGCTGGAACAAGATGATAGTTTCCTTCCATCCATCGGCGTCTATCGGATTGAAGACGAATCTCTGAATGTCAGCACGATGTGCAACAATGCGCAGATTGCGGCTTCCAGTGTTGATGGAAAGATTGGAAACAGAATCTGCTATTTCGAATCCGGCATGGCTAAAAAAATAGAATTAAAGCAGCGCATTCTCCGGGATGCTCGTCATGGACTGGAAAATCACGAATTTATCTTCTATCTCCAGCCCAAATGTAACATGGCGACCGGTGAACTGGTCAGCATGGAGGCGCTTGCCAGATGGCAGAAATCTGACGGAACTTTTGTCTCACCTGAAGAATTTATCCCACTGTTCGAAAGCAGTGGATTTATTACCCGCTTTGACATGTACATCTGGAAATCTGTCTGCAAAACTTTAGCCGCCTGGCAGGATAAAGGCTGCAAACTTGTTCCGATTTCCATCAATGTCTCTATGATAGACATTACGAATATTGACGTGCCTCAATATTTGTCAATGCTCACAGAGCAGTACCACATTTCCCCGGAATATCTGCCTGTGGAAATTACAGAATCTGTCTTTGCAGAGAGCAACACCATTGTAAAGAATACTATTACCCGTTTCCACGAAAAGGGTTTTTACGTACTCATGGACGATTTTGGCAGTGGATATTCTTCTTTAAATGTGTTAAAAGACGCGAATGTAGATTATCTGAAACTAGATATGAAGTTCATGCAGATTGATGCAAAGAATAAAGGAAAAGGAATTCAGATTCTGAAATCTATCGTAGATATGGCTTACCGGCTTGGTCTTGTAATCATCGCAGAAGGTGTTGAGACAAAGGAACAGTCCGAGATTCTGAAATCCATGAACTGTAACTATGGTCAGGGATTTTATTTTCACAGACCTATGTCGGTAGAAGCTGCTGAGGAACTTATTCAGACGATTCCAATCGAGAACTTCCGGGCCGCCCATGAACAGGTCAGCCGGATTCGTAATGTCTGCGAAGCGCTCCCTGATTCCCCGGAAATGTGGAAGTTAGGTGACAATATTTTCCGGATTCTTCTGGATCATATGCTTCTGCTCTCCAGATTTAATCTAATCACCGGAGGTATGGAAACGATCAAAAGAGATTCGTCTCTTGCAGGTTTGGGAATTGAATATGAAACCGATTATCAGACCTACATGTCCCGCCTACTGGACGAACAGTTAGTCCATCCGGACGATGCAGATGAATTTCGCTCTATCATGACTCTCGACCAGCTTCGTTTGCGTATGTTCCATGAAAAAGGATCTGTCATCTATCGCTTCCGCAGAAAATTCAAAGCCGGATATTTCTGGACATCACTGGAACTTTTCCCGGATACTGAATGTTCCAAAGAAAATCCTTGGGTCGTTATGGTTATTCATGAATCTCCGTCAGTGAATCCAGATCTTTAAGCTCTGACGCTGGCATTTCAAACATCTGGACATCGTCCAGGTGTTTTTTTAATACACATTTTCCCCCCACATCACCTTCAAGTTTTTTTAGTTCCTCGTAATATTTATATGCAAAAATCACAGGATTCCCCATTCTTCCAGCATTTTCACTAACCAAGATACCTTTCTTTGAGACTTCCCATGTTTCCACCATGTTTTCAAGTGATTCTCTTGTTAGATATGGCTGGTCTGCCACTGCAAACATACAGCCTTCCCTCTTTCGGCTGCCTGTTTTTCCACATTTTTCTTCCAATTCTATGAGCTTTTCCACTCCAAGACGGATAGAGCCGGATATTCCGGCTTCCGGATGTGGATTATTCACGGTTTTCATGTACGGAAAATGTGCTTCTATGTCATAGATGATCTCTTCATACTGCGTCACAATCACTATGGTATCTAAAAGCCCTTTCTGCCACAATGCAGCTACAACTTCCAGTCCGTAGCGGTACATACATTTTCCATTCAACCTATATAACAACTTGTTCGAGCCAAACCGGGTGCTGTTGCCCGCTGCCAGAAAAATCAAATTCATTCGTTTTTCTCCACTCTTCTACTGTATAGCTTCCAATGCCTGATTTGATCCAATCAAAATCAGAACATTCCCTTCCTTCAGCTGTTCTTTTGGATCTGGATTGACTTCTACTTTGTCTCCCATCTTGATTCCCACAACAATAACGTCATAAGTTTTTCTTACATCTAACTCTAAAAGCGTCCTTCCAACCCATTTTTCCGGCACTTCTGTTTCGACCAGGCTATAATCCGGTGAGAGCGCGATCCAGTCCGTAAAGTTTGCAGACATCAGATTCCTTGCCACACGCATTCCCATCTCTTTTTCCGGAAAAATAACAGAATCTGCTCCGATTTTCTCAAGCACTGTTGCATGAAGTTCATTTTTTGCCTTTGCCATAACATATGGAACACCAATTTCCTTGCACACAAGTGTTGCCATGATACTCGCTTCCATATTGTCTGATGCCGCTACCACAACTCCATCCAGATTCCTCGTTCCAAGCGACCGGATAAAATCTGCATCTTCAATGTCTGCTTTCATAGCATAGGACACCTGATTCGCAATTGCCTCCACACGCTCCATATTTGCATCGATTGCAACCACTTCACAACCTAATTTTTGAAGCTCAATGGCAACACTTTCTCCAAAACTACCTAACCCAAATACCGCATACTGCTTCTTCACTGTATCTCCTCCGTATCACATTTTCTTTCATTTTTCTTACTTTATCCTACCAGTATATTATTCGTCGGAAGTGTGCGCACTCTGTCTTTTTGATTCTTTTTTCCTGCAAACAAAAGTGCAATTGTCATAGGTCCGACTCTTCCAATATACATTAGTGCAATAATTACCGCCTGACTTTCCCTGCACAGATGGGAAGTCAGGTCTGCAGTCAGACCGACGGTTCCAAGCGCAGAAGCCGTCTCATACATAATGTTCAGAAAGGATAACCTGTCTGCTTCAAATACTGCAATCAATGTTGTTCCAGTTAAGTAACAGATCAGTGCAAGCACGACTGTCACAAATCCCATTCTGACATTTTGTGCGGATATTCTTCTTCCAAAACATTCCGTATCCTGTCCCCCACGGACAAATGCAATGCATGTAAGCATGAGCATTGCTATAGTAGTAGTCTTCACACCTCCTGCCGTTCCTCCAGGTGATCCTCCGATAAACATCAAAAGGATATTCAGAAATCTTGTCTCTTCATGCATACCTGCCTGTGAAAATGTAGAATATCCCGCTGTTCTGGTCGTCACTGACTGAAAGGCAGATGCCATCCATTTCTCTCCAAAACTTAAGTGTCCAATTGTATCCGGATTATGATATTCCAGTAAAAATGTCAATAATGTTCCCACTGCCAGCAATATCAAGGTTGTCACGATTGCAAGCTTTGAATGCAGCCGGAGTCTTGTAAACCACCATTTTCCAGGAATTTCTTTCTTTCGGATTTTTTTAATATTACCCAGCACATCATACCAGACACTAAATCCGATACCACTTAAGATGATCAGAAGCATTGTCGTAATATTAATGAGTGGATTACAGATATATTTTGCCAGACTGTCTGAACCTAGTATATCAATTCCTGCATTGCAGAACGCAGATACCGAATGAAAGATGCTATACCCAATTCCACGCAGCAATCCATATTCCGGCACGAACTGCACTGCATAGAATAAAGCTCCCACACCCTCAACCGTAAATGTTCCGATCAGAATTCTTCTGACCATTCCTACAATACCACCAATAGAATCTGCGTTATACGTTTCCTGGATAACCATACGCTCCCTGACAGTAATCTGTCTGCGTAAGAGAAAAAAGAATGCCGTTACACAGGCAATGATTCCAAGTCCGCCAATCTGTATCAAAATCAATAGAATCACTTTTCCAAATAATGTAAATTGAGTTTGTGGAATGATCGTGACCAGCCCTGTCACACACACTGCAGATGCCGATGTAAATAACGCATCAAAGAATTCAATCGGCTTCTGGTTGCTGACCGGAAGCCATAAAAGAACTGCTCCGGTCACAATTACAAGCAAAAATCCGGTTACCAGAATCTTCATCGTATTCCAGCGGATATTTTTCTTTCTATTATATCTTTTCATATGTTTTCTTCCTTTGATTTTTCAATAACCACATTATGCTCTTTTTCTTTTCTTTTGTCTACTTTTTTATATATTCTATATAAGTCTATACTTTTTATTTCTTGCGAAACTTCTTTCCAGGTACTATACTAAATTTAGTTTCAGTTTTAGTTTTATATATTTGTTTTCTACGAGGAGATTGGATTATGATTACAACTACCGATTTCGGAACTTTATGTGACGGCAGAACAATCAGATTATATACATTAAAAAATAACGCCATCGAACTTTCTGTCACAGATTACGGCAGCACTCTCGTACGCCTGCTCGTCCCGGATAAGAATGGCAAGCCAACGGATGTTGTCCTTGGCTATGATGATCTTGCAGGCTACGTGGCCGATGACACCTGCTTTGGAAATAATGTCGGCAGAAGCGCCAATCGTATTGGAGATGCTTCATTTACACTGAATGGTACAGAATATAAACTGGCTGCCAACGATGGAGAAAATAATCTTCACAGCGGTCCGGACTCTTACTCAAAACGGATCTGGAACGTAGCAGCTAAAACAGATACCTCCATTACATTTTCTCTGGAAAGCCCTCATATGGATCAGGGATTTCCAGGAGCACTGACCATGTCTGTCACCTACGAGATTTCCGGTCAGAACGATGAGCCTGCTTTCTCGATTACATACGAAGCAACTCCGGATCAGGATACATTGATCAGCATGACGCACCACAGTTACTATAATCTGAACGGAGAAGGTTCCGGTGATATTCTGAATCATAAGGTTACGCTGGCAGCAGACTTCTATACTCCAACTGATGCTGCTTCTGTTCCAACCGGAGAAATTACTTCTGTCACCGGAACGGTTATGGATTTTCGTGACGGACGTTATCTTGGCACTGATATTGAAGCTTCTACGTTACAGACTGCCCGCGGCTACGATCACAACTGGGTAATTGGAACCGGATATGGCGTTCCTCACAAAGTGTTGACCGCGACAGGTGACCAGAGCGGCATCTCCATGGACTTATCGACAGATTATCCTGGAATCCAGCTTTACACTGCCAACTATCTGGAGCATGTTGCCGGAAAGCAAGGGCATGTATACGAAGCAAGAGATGCTGTGTGCTTCGAGCCACAATATTTTCCAGATGCTATTCATCATCCGAATTTTCCAAGCCCCGTGGTAAAAGCCGGTGAAACTTATAAAAAGCAAATTATTTATCATTTTTATACAGACTAACTGCAGTAAAATGATAAAAATCCCAAGATGGACAGCTCTTCTACAAGCTCTCCATCTTGGGATTTTTTATGAAATTCTAACAACCTAATATCCTGTCTCCGTTGTATACTGCTCTGCCATCGTATCCCAGCTCGTAAATTTCTCATCGCCTCTGTGATCCGGCAGCATATAATGCTCCTGCAAATACATGGTCATATAATCTGTAACTTTATGTGCTCCTGACAGGTTCAAATGATCACCTTTATCCAGGGTGTCATTTTTCCAGTCGATTCCCAGTTCCTTAAGCTTCTGATTAAAATCAATATAAGGAATTCCATACTTCCCGGCGTATTTTAGCACTGCATTGTATCTCTTGTAATTATGATTTACCGGAGAAGCCGATGTGTAAAGCAAGAGCTGAATTTTGTTTTTCTCACACAGTTTCCGGATTTTATCCAAATACCAGAGATTTATTTGGGGTATTTCTTTTTCCTTTTTCGTCTTCTTCATGTAACTGCCTTTGCTGTACGGTGCCACTCCCGGCCGGATTGCAAAGCCTTTGTAAGACTGCCATCCTTCTGGTATCTGGTCATTCACAATATTTTTCCACAAATTATGATATTGTAACACCGGAAAATAGTACATAGCTGTATCGCTGATAGAACTGCGCAGACTATCCGGTGTATTCGTATAGCGAAACAACATATTAGTTTCCAATAGTACGACCTGTGGTGACTGATAATCTAAAGCATGCTTTAACATATAATATGATTCCGAAATGCGCTGACCAGATTGTCCACATATATAACTTGTAATTCCGACACTTTTCCACAATTCCATCGGAGATATCGACGTCATGCTCTCACTGTCCCCAATTACAAGCATATCTATAGAGTCTTTTTGTTCTTTCTGAATACCGACATAGCTGTTATATCTTCCCGGCAGCCCTGCAAGTCTGCCGATATAGATACGTTCTATCCAGTCAGATAACATCACCGTACTGCATATCACTATAAATATAAATATTCCTATCTTTTTCTTCATGTCTATATCCTCTAAAATCCTGCATAAATCAAATCAATCATCTGATAACCTTCTCCATATGCCCCAAAGATCAGAATTGCCATAACAAGACCATAGCAAATGACCCATTTTCCAGGAACAAATGCTTTTTCAACCGTGCAAAGCCACTGTTTTTGACACATTTTTGTTTCTTTCGGCCAATACTCCTTCATCAGATCTGCGAAAAATACTATCATACAGCCAATTATTATAATTCTGAAATCATTTTGATCCAAACCTAATGTAAGCAAGGTGCCATCCTTAAACGTCTCTGTCGTGAATCCCTGAAAGATACTTTTAAACATATGAAATCCCTGACGGAAGCCATCTCCTCGGAAAAACATTTCACCCGTGAATATGATGATCAGCATCTTCACTGTCTGAAATGCTTTATAGAACATACACTCTGGATTAATATGAAGTACTGCAAGAATTCTGTCTCTTACCGGTTCCAATGCAAGTCCCATAAAAATCAATCCAAAGTAATATAATCCGTAAAAAATGTAATTCCATCTCGGACCATGCCACAGACCATTACTGATCCATACCGGGAAAAGTGCCATTGCTGCAATTCCCATTCTCGCCACATATTTTCCAAAATCCCCTTTGAAATGTTTTCTCGTAAATTTATTCCACTTTCTGGCCGTCTTGGAAATGGATACTGGATAAAAGATATAGTTCTTGAACCAGACACCAAGCGTAATGTGCCATCGTTTCCAGAAATCTGTACATGTCTTTGCAAAAAGCGGTTGGCTGAAATTCTCCGGCAGGCGAATTCCAAAAAGTCCGGCACTTCCGATGACCATATCCATACAGCCCGAAAATTCCATATACAACTGTATCGTATAAGAAATCGCCGCTGCCACGATCACGGCACCACTGTAGCTCTCGTATCCGACATACACCTTGTCGACCAGCACTGCAAGCCTGTCCGCAATAATCATCTTTTTAAACAATCCCCAGATGATCCGATAACAGCCCTTAAAAACATTCTCTGCTTTTACAGATTCATTTTTAAACAACGTATCTTCCACATCTTCCCATCTGCAGATCGGACCTTCTACGATTACCGGGAAGAATCCAAGAAACAATGCGGTCTTCACCAGACTATACTCTGCCTTTACCTTTCCCCAGTACACATCTGCCATATATCCGATTGCAGATAGTGTATAAAAAGAAATTCCAATTGGCAAAAAGATCAGTTGATCTTGATAGCTCCAGTCTATATGAAGTACCATTGCCAGCTTCGAAACATTTCCAAAGAAAAAATTTCGATACTTCAGACACAAAATCGTTCCCAAAAGCAAAAGAATTCCTAACTGAAATACTCTCTTTTTTCTCTTGTCGCGCTTGTCCATCGTATCCATCCAAATACAGATATGATGCGTCAGAAATGTTGTCCCGATCAGATAAATAATTAATTTTTCACTAAAGCTCCAGAAAAACAAATAACTAAATATGAGCAATGTATAACTTCTCCATTTTGCCGGAGTGATCTGATAGAAAAGAAGTGCTGCCGGCAAAAAAAGGAGTAAGTATGGTGTTGTGTGATAAGCCATAATAACCCTCTCTTTCACACTCCACTATACACTCCTTTTCTTAAGATTTTCTGTAGTTTTACAAAATAATTTTAAATTTTCAAAACTTTTAAAAAAGTCATCTCCTAACTATATGCAGGTCTGTTTTTATTTATTCTTTTCTTTCTCTGCTTCTGCAAAATTTCTGTGCAGAAGTTCATGTGTTTTACCTTTCAAAAGTCCTTCATACAAAGACTGTACCATCGGATTTTCATCTGATTTCTTAATCTGGGTATTGACATCTGCCTTATACAGTCCCTGCATACGTGCTTCTCTCGTATGTGCACCTGCATTCAGTGGCTGTCCGCCACCCATGACACATCCGCGTCTGCACGCCATAACTTCTACGAAATCATAATGAATCTCTCCGCTCTTAATCTTCTTCAGCAGCTGGTCTGCATTTGCAAGGCCGCTTACGATTGCAGCTTTGATCTCTTTGCCATTATAATCATAGACAATCTCTTTGATTCCATCATCACCGCGCACTCCGCTGGACTTCAATTCTTCCATATCTGCACGCTTGTGTCCCTGTGTAATCTTACGAAGAACAGCTTCTGTGACTCCTCCGGTCACTCCAAAGATCACTCCGGCTCCGGAACCAATTCCAAATGGTACATCTGCAGATTCGATTTCAACCTGGTCAAACATAATTCCTGCCCGCTTAATCATAGAAATCAATTCGGTTGTTGTCAGAACATAATCTATGTCCTGTCTGCCATTCGTTTTCGATTCTGGACGAAGAATTTCTTCTTTCTTTGCCGTACATGGCATAATTGATACAGATACTAATTTTTTACCGGCATTATTTTCCGGATTCTTATAGTATTCTCTTACGACTGCTCCAAACATCTGCTGTGGTGAACGGCAGCTAGACAGATGTGGAACAAATTCCGGATAACGGTTCTCGCAGAATTTCACCCACGCCGGACAGCATGAGGTAAATAACGGAAGATTTTCTCCTGCGTTGAATCTCTCCATAAATTCTTTCGACTCTTCCATAACTGTCAAATCTGCTCCATATGCTGTGTCATAGACCTCATCAAAGCCAAGTCTGTGAAGAACTCCGACCAGTTTTCCCATCACATTCTCACCCTTTGGAATTCCGAATTCCTCACCTGCTGCCACACGTACAGCCGGTGCAATCTGGGCAATTACAATGGTATCTTTATCAGCAAGCGCATCCCAGACAACATCAATATTCGTCTTGATACTGATTGCTCCGGTCGGACAGACAACACGGCACTGTCCACAGTTTACACAGTCTGTCTGGGCAATTGGCTTATTAAATGCAGGAGATACAATTGCTTCTGTTCCACGATAGGCAAAATCAATGGCATTTACTCCCTGTACATTGTCGCACATACGCACACAGTCACCACAGAGAATACATTTATTTGGATCACGTACAATTGCTGGTGAACTGTCATCAATCGGATGTGGCTCTTTTGTATTCTCAAATCGGACATCGTGCACTCCCAGCCTGTGTGCAAGATCCTGGAGATGACATTCCCCACTCTTGATACAGGTTGTACAATCTCTGCAGTGCGATGCTAAAAGCAATTCTATAATCTGCTTTCTGTATTTTATCAGTCTTGGTGTATTCGTATAAATGACCATTCCGTCCTTCGGTTTTTCTGAACAGGAAGCAAACGTCTTTCCCCATTCATTTTCTACAGTACAAAGACGGCATGCACCGTAAATGGATAATTCAGAATGGTAGCATAATGTTGGTATATCTATTCCGGCTTTGCGGATAACGGCCAGAACGTTTGGTTCATCCGTGAATTCCACACGCCGTCCATCAATCATCATTGATCCCATATTCTTTCCTCCTCGGTTATTCTGTATAGACTGCACCAAAGGAACAATTCTCTAAACATGCTCCACATTTGATACATTTTGCGCTGTCGATCACATACGGTGATTTAATCTTACCTGTAATGGCACCAACCGGACAATTTCTTGCACACTTGGAGCATCCCTTACATTTTTCCGGATTGATCTTATAATTCCGGAGATTTGCACAGATACCGGCACGGCATTTCTTATCACGGATATGCTCTTCATATTCTTCCCGGAATGCCTGAATCGTGCTGATTACCGGTTTTGGCGCACTCTTTCCAAGACCGCAGAGAGCTGTGTTTTCAATCATATCAGCTAACTCTTTCAGCTCTTCGATGTCCCCTTCTCTTCCTTCTCCGGCAACGATACGCTCCAGAATCTCCAGCATACGCTTCGTTCCCTCACGGCATGGTACACATTTTCCACAACTTTCACGCTGCGTAAAATTCATAAAGAATCTTGCAACTTCAACCATACAGGTATTCTCATCCATAACAACCAGTCCTCCAGAACCGATCATGGCACCAATCTTCGTCAGTGAATCAAAGTCCATCTTACTGTCCAGCTGTGATTCTGTCAGACATCCTCCAGATGGTCCTCCGATTTGGACAGCTTTAAACATCTTTCCATCACGGATTCCGCCCCCAATATCAAAGATGATCTCTCTTAACGTAATACCCATCGGCACCTCGATCAGACCGGTATTATTTACATTTCCTGTCAGGGCAAATGCTTTCGTTCCCGGACTTTCCGGTGTTCCGATTCCTGTATACCAGTCAGCTCCATGCTTCACGATCATCGGTACATTCGCATAAGTCTCAACATTGTTCAGGATAGTCGGGTTTGCGAAAAGACCTTTAACAGCCGGGAATGGCGGTCTTGGTCTTGGTTCGCCTCTGTTGCCTTCGATGGATGTCATAAGGGCTGTTTCCTCACCACAGACGAAAGCACCTGCACCAAGTCTGAGATCAATATCAAAATCAAATCCTGAATCGAAAATGTTCTTGCCTAACAGACCATATTCTCTTGCCTGTTTGATGGCAATATTCAGACGTTCAACAGCAATCGGGTACTCAGCACGGACATAGATATAACCCTGGGAAGCACCAATTGCATAACCTGCAATAGCCATTGCTTCCAGAACAACATGCGGGTCACCTTCCAGAACGGAACGATCCATGAATGCACCCGGGTCACCTTCATCCGCATTACAACAGACATATTTCTGAACATTGCCTCTGTTGCCTGAAGCAAATTTCCATTTCATACCGGTCGGGAATCCGGCACCGCCACGGCCTCTTAAACCACTGGCAAGAATTGTCTCAATAACATCATCCGGGCTCATCTCGGTCAGTACACGGCCAAGGGCTTCATAACCGCCTGTACCAATGTATTCATCGATACTCTCAGGATTGATGATACCGCAGTTTCTAAGGGCAACTCTGTGCTGCAGACGATAGAAATCTGTATCTTTCAGGGCTTTGGCCTTGCCGCCGTCCTCTACATATAATAAACGTGTAACAACACGACCTTTTAACAGATGCTCACTGACGATCTCAGGAATATCTTCCGGTTTCACCATTGAGTAAAATGTTGCATCAGGATAAATAACCATAACAGGACCCTGTGCACATAAACCATGACATCCGGTCTTAACAATGGCTACTTCATTCTCTAAGCCGTTCTTCTTCAGTTCTTCCTGAAGAAGGCTGATCAGCGTCTCACTTCCGGAGGATGTACATCCGGTGCCGCCGCAAACTAATACATGGGAACGATACATAGCTGTCTACCTCCTATAAATTTGTTGCGCTTAATGTATATTTACCAAGAACCTGACCACGGATCAGATGCTGTTCTACCACTTCATCAGCCTTCTCCGGTGTCATCTTAATATAAGTCACTTTCTCTTTGCCAGGTTCATAAACTTCTACAATCGGTTCATACTGACATAA
>ERZ773133.3486-NODE-3486-length-12021-cov-3.202658_pt1 | contig 12021 bp, 6 predicted proteins | sample MGYA00580861_ERZ773133 | MGnify/ENA primary metagenome ERZ773133 (study PRJEB29015, sample SAMEA2737844) | human gut metagenome | biome: human gut; feature: human-associated habitat; material: faeces | place: China | collected 2012 ...
TTGTACGCGAATCACAATATGTCCCTGTTTGGCAGCCATGTGCTCGGTATTAGGATAGGCAACAAACGCTGTCGCAGGATGGAAGTTGGTTGAGAAAATATCCTTCTTTCCAGGATAAGCCTTTGTCGCAGAAAGAATACGACGCAACACTTCAATATCCGGCTGCTGTGCTTTGCGATTATGAATGATAACGACCTGGGGTCGAAGAGCTTTGAGAAGCGTAACGCCCATTGCATCGTAATTCATGTGATGGTTACTCTTGCATGCTTCGACTGGACCGGTCACCGAGCCAACCGGCAACTCCAGATTCTGCCAATCCAAATTAGTTACAGCAGGCAGGTCTGCACCGGTGAAGTAATCAAACTTACCATAAGAAACACGAAAAGCAATGGAACACTGGTTTTCATCCGGCCATTCATTTTTGGACAGCTGCTCAGTGGGAATGAAATAGTTGCGTTCAACATCTTCAACACCCGTCCATACATGTCCGTTGGCCGCTATGTTACGAATTTCAAAAGTGGGATATTTAGCAGCATTATGAACAAGCACAAGCTGGTCTTTCTTACCAACCCTGAATTGCTCAATCTCCATGCCGTTCTTTTCCTTCTGCCATTTTATGAAATTCAAATAGTTCGGGAATGCCTTACTTACAGGTGCTATAGGATAGCTATAATCCGGCCAGCCACGGTCAATAGCTTTCCTAAAAGGAATACGGTCACCAACACCAGGTATACCGGTTAACTGGTAAGCCTTATTCTCTGTCCACTTACATCCTTTATAAATTTCGCCCATGTGGTCGATATGAAAGTGAGTTAGAAGCATATAGTCAACTGCTTTATGCTGGATTCCCTTCATGAAATGCGTAATGTATTTCGCATAGGTTTCATGAGGGGAAGTTTCTTCATTAGGCTTCTGTGGTACAATATTAGGTGCTTTTTCTCTAATTTCACCGGCATCGACCAACATCGTAGTGCCGTCGGGTAATATAAAGAAAGTACACTCACCTTGTCCTGTGTTGATGGCATGAATATCAAGATAACCTTCTTTCCATGCAGGTAATGTCTTGCCTACTTTCACTTCCTGAGCCCAAGTGGTCATTGGGAAGAGGGCTAACAATGTTATAACCAGTATTTTAAATAGAATATTCATAGTATTTTCCTGTTACTTTATTCAATAATAGCCTTTTGATTCAAAATTTCTTTCCGAACCTCTTCGTAAGAGAGATTACGGGGAGTGCTTCCCGTTTGCGTTGCCAAAGCTGCCGCCACACCAGCAGCATGTCCTGTAGCACCGCAAGTAGCCCCTACCCTGACGGTTCCGAGAGCTTCACGATCAACTGAGATACAACGACCAGCAACCAGCAGGTTATCAATCCTTACTGGTAACAAACTGCGATAAGGTATTTGGAATGGGAGGGGTACATACATGTCATGCATGCCGTTTTGATTTTTAGGAGGATGCACATCAATGGGCCAAACGCCCAATGCTATTGAGTCCTCAAACTTGCGGTTGGATACAATATCATTTTTGGTCATGGTGTAAACCCCATCGAGCCGACGGGTTTCGCGAACGCCAATGGTAGCCGACGTATTCATGATCCAACTGTTCTCAAAACCTTTACAGTGTTTCCTATAATAGTTGACTATACGATGAGCATTGTTGCGTGCCTCCATTTCGGCTGTGGTCAACTCGCTTGCATTAACAGCTGATCCATAAACACGTGTAGTATTGACCCAAGGATAGTTTTTTCTTAAACCACCAAACCAGGGACCACCAAAGAAAGGAAGTTCACCTGCTTCACAGGCATTGCTGAGCATCTCACGGTCAATTCCGACATCTCTCCTTCGCGAGGTATATTCGGTTAGCAATTCTTTCCCTAAGAAGCCGGACTCGGGGCCAAACGGTATTGTCAATTCATCTTCATAGTCCACATTACCCTGAGGTTCCACCTCCGCCAGGAAGAAAGGTAATGTCATGGGCTGGAGTTCTGATGATATATTAAATTCGGCTCCGGCACGTGCTATGACATCACCATTTCCGGTACAATCTACTACGATCTTAGCCATAATTGCCTTCCGCCCATCTACATTCTCAACGATGACACCCTTCACTTTATTATCTTCAACAATAGCATCAGCCATCCAAGTATGCAACAGGCATTTAACCTGATATTTCAATAGCAACTCATCGGCAGTCAGTTTCATAATCTCAGGATCAGAACTCAATACCCAACTATGGTTATTTTCAACTCCTCCCCTCTCTTCGGCCATCTCAATCCATTCACCCATGACACCATCCACACAACGACGGTAAGGACGCAACCAACTATTGAACCCTGCCAATGTGATTACCAATCCATTGGTCCACATGCCACCAAACGAGCTCATCGCCTCAACAAGCATAACTGAAACTCCGGTCTTAGCAGCACCAACAGCAGCACCAATGCCGGCAGGGCCACCGCCAATAACCAAAACATCAACATTATTGATGACTTCAATTTGCTTTTCTTTCTCTGTATACGTTTTCATTGATTCCATGATGATATATGTTATAATATTGTTTTTAATATTGTACGATTTTCAATGTTAGTCGCTTAATCTCTAATTCATCAGAAAGTGATTTGACCTCAAATGCCGGAGAAGCATTATTTATAAGAACCTGATGCTTACCTATATTTCCGGTCTTCACATTAAAAATCTGATTTCCCAACTTAATTTCAGCGTGTCCTTTCAGTTCAAACTCTAAATAGATTCCACCAAAGGTTACGCAAGGCAATGGCTCGTTGAGTACTACCGTTTGCTCTTTTTTTAGTAATATACTCCCAGTCATAGTTATGGTTGGGCAAATAAAATCCTTAATTTCATATTTACCAACCAAAAGGATTCCCTGACCGTTTAGGTCAGGAGCCAACAGATCAGTAGAAATGTAATTAATATCATTGCGATTAATTTTATTAAAATGCATGAACTTGTCAGCATGTGATTCTCTCATAAGGCTATTCGCTTTAGCCAAAGCAACATAATGATCATATTCATTCTCATCAAACCGTGAAGCACTGATAGCCATGATACAATCTCCTTGATTCTGTATCTTTTCAAAAGTAGTCTGATATAAAACTCCCATTAGCCGGACATCGTTAATTCCAAGACTTCGGATAATCTCATTAGCACAATTGTTGGAAGTGATGACGTAATTCCCCTTTCCCAACACCTCATTTGCAAGGATAATTATATCTTTATAGTGCCGACCAGTTTCATCAATCAGTTTAGGTTCAATAAATGTATAAAGCCCGTTCCGTTTACATTCAGTTAAGAATTCCCTTAATGTAGGAATCCTACTTCTTACTTCCGGGTTATCGGCCTTCAATATAAAATCCTGTTTCAATTCCATAAGCGTCTTTGTGCTAACTGGAATCTGGGCAGAGAGAGTTGTTCCATCGACATTCAGGCAGGTGCGATTTAATGTACTGTCATGCATCACTACCAGACATCCATCAGCAGACAGACGTACATCAGTCTCAATAGCTTGAAAACCGGCACGTTTGGCTAGTGAGATAGCCTCCAGAGAGTTCTCTCCAGCAATTGTGCTATGCATGTTGACACCGCGATGGGCAATAAAGACACGCTGAGCATATAATCCCGTTATCCAACTACAAATTATAAAACAGAAAAAAACGAATTTCCTCATTGCTAACATACATTATTTACTCCAAAATAGTAAAAAAATGGCTTTGAATTTATTATCCCTTTATGAAACTAATCCGAAATAATTTTTAAATAAGATAAGTAGCAGAACCCAGACATCTTTCCACATCACCAGTAGATCTGCTACTTATATCTTTCTTTGAATAAAACAATTTATGAATTAATATCCGGGATTCTGAATCATATTAGGATTGATAACCAACTCTTTCGCAGGGATAGGCCATAAGTATTGTCTTTCAGAAAAAGCGCCTTCAGAACAAACCTGTACATAGCCATCGCTTGCCATTTTTGAGAAATCAGCAATACCATCTTCATCTATTTCAGGAGCGTAAGGCCAGAACCAATGTCCCGGTGTCACTACTTTATCTATCAACTCGCTTCCGGGATAGAGTACTCCACAATTTGGCTTATTCAGTGCTTTTTGAGCCAATCTCCAACGAATCAAATCGTAATAGCGAAGCCCTTCAAATGCTAACTCAACCCGCCGTTCACGACGAAGAACTGTGCGGAGCTCTTTCTGGTTGGTTGTTGTAATGGCCGGATAATTCGAAACATCACTCAATTCCACACCATAGGCACGTGCACGCACCTGATTAATAGCATCCAAAACGCTTTGGTCTATTTGATTCAACTCAATCTTAGCCTCAGCATAGATCAACAGCACATCGGCATATCGGATAATCACCAAATCATTTTCGGGTGTGAAGTTTGTAGCGGGTCCCCAGGTTCTGTCGACTGACTTTCTCCACACCAAACCGGTAAAGGAAGCAAACTGAGCTCTGGCGCGGGTGTCGTTGTTGTTAACCATCTTACCAGTTGAATAGTCCATTACTTTGGTAACTTGAGGGTGAGGGGTATATTCATAGCCAACGAATTCACTTCCAAATTCCACGATTGAAGCCGTACAGCGAGGATCTCGATTCAGAAAAGGATTATGAGAGTCAAACAGAGGTGACTCGTCAATTAACTTACCATCGGTACACTCATAAGCTGCAAGCAGTGCCCACGAAGGAACCTTGCTCGAAAAGCCACCTGCAGTACGTGGATAGTAGCTTTTTGCATCACCGATATTACCAATCAGGAGAGCAGTTGAACGGGGTAATAAGAAAATTGACTCTTCAGCATTCTTCGTATAGAACAAATCACCATAGTCTTTGTGAAGTTTATAGATACCCAAATCCATACATTCTTTTGCAGCTGTAGCAGCGATCTCATAATCACCGAAATACAACGCATAGCGTGCTTTCAATGCCAAAGCGGCACCTTTAGTTGCCATCTGTTTTCCAGTGTAGGAAGCCGGGAGATGCTCAGCGGCATAATCAAAATCGTCATAGATAATCTTAATCACATCGGCTTTAGGTGACCGTGACATTTTAGATGCATCTTCAATAGTCAACAGATCTTCCACATAGACTACATCCCCAAAGGCAAAGACCAACATGGCATAATGTGCAGCACGTGAGAAACGTGCTTGTGCCTCATAGGACAATAAAGTAGCCTCATTGATTCCGTTTTCACGACCACGATCTAAATTAGCGATAATAGCATTGGAACGGGCAATGGCTTTGTACTGGTTGGTGTAGAATGTTGCCAGTTCAACACTACCAGACGTATTTGTTTCACTGTTTAACGTTCCATCTACAATGTCGGGACCGGCAACGTCACGATAAAGGTAATCATCAGACCAGGCTTCTTTGGCTACAGGCCAGAATGCAGTGCGATACAAATCATTCACCGCCATTTCATATTCTGTTTCATTACTGTACCAGGTTTCACTTGAACCTTGATCCAGTGGGTACAGGTCTAAATTGTTGCACGATACCAATGATAGTGCGAATACTGTTAGTATAAGATATATATTTTTCATTGCTTTATTCCATTAAAAATTAATATTCAGACCAAACAATACCGAAGTGGTCATAGCATAAGAGGTAGTTCCGCGTTCTGGATCCCAACCATCAGGATAATGACTCAGACAGAACAGGTCACTTGCCGACACATAGAAACGAACCCGTTCAATCTTAGCCTTTTGTGTTAGGCTTGCCGGAAGGGTATAGCCCAAGGTAATGTTTTTCAAGCGAAAGTAACCACCGTTGAATATCCAGAAGGTTGACATAGCGTTATTGCTATCATTGTTCTGATAAGTGAGACGTGGATAACTTGCCGTCAGGTTCTTTTCTTCGGTATTGAAGGAACTCCAATAGTTTCCATCTATAATGGCAGGAATGCTTCCCCACTGGTTGTGATAGGGTTGAACCATTTTAGAGTTCATGCGTACTTTTTGCTTACCAATACCCTGAAAGGCAGTGCTAAAATCAAAACCTTTGTAAGCAGCCGACAATGTTCCACCATACATAAAGCGAGGTTGTGAATTGCCAAGAAGAACGCGGTCGTACTCGGGAGAGATAATGCCATCAGGCACACCATTTGGACCAGAAACATCTTTATATTTCACATCACCAACTTGTGTATTGCTATTTAGTGTAGCTGATTTATTCAGTTCTTCCTGAGTTTGAAACAAGCCCTCAGAGATGTAGCCATACCATTCATTGAATAAGCTGCCGGTCATCTTCACCTGATCGCCCATAAACTGCGTACCGCTTAGGTCATCCATTTTAGATATATAGTCAGAAAAGTTAGCCGAAATGCCATAGGTAAATCCACCAACACGATCATTCCATGACAATTCGAGGTCATAGCCTTTGGTATGCATTTTACCAGCATTCTGTGATGGATTGGAATAACCCATATATTTAGGAATTTCAAGATCGAGCAGCATGTCTTTCGTACGTTTATAGTAATAGTCACCCACAAAAGATAAACGTCCATCAAAGAATCGTGCATCAATACCAATATCATATGTTTCAGTCATTTCCCATGTTAAATTGTGTACAGGGTACTGGATTTGAGCAGCTCCTTTGTAATAGGTAGACTCGCTTGCATCAGCCTTGTTGTAGAACAACGAGTTAGTAAACTCCATCAATGAGACATAAGGGTAATTACCGATACGTTCGTTACCTAAAGTACCGATAGAAGCTCTTAACTTTAGGAATGATAGCGTTTTACCATTGACTTTTTTCATAAAAGGTTCTTCACTTACAATCCAACCTGCTGATACAGACGGGAATGTACCCCAACGAGAGTCTTTATGAAAACGTGACGAACCATCACGGCGAACATTGACTTGAAGCAAATAACGATTATTGAAGCTATACATAACGCGACCAAAATATGAGCGATAGGCATTCTCATAAGCAGAACCGGAATTTGCCAAATAGTCTTTAGGACCTGCATCAAGATAAGGATAACTGTCCAGATCGTAATGATCGCTCGAAGCACTCATTGCTTCATGATGGTAGTAATAGTTTTCATAACCAAGCATAATATTAAAATCATGCTTACCAAACTTTTTCATGTAGTTTGCAATAAACTGCGTGGTTAACGAGCGAGAGTCTGCACGATTCTCGGTCAGTTTAGTAGAGCCACAGCCGGCAAACGTACCAATAATAGTAGTAGGATCATCTTGTGACGTAAAGCCGGCCTCTTTCTGGAACTTCTTGCCTTTGGAAATAGAGAAGTTTGGAGCAAGTACAGCCGATATCTTCAAATCTTTGAATGGAGTGAAGTCAATAGAAACACGCCCACCAATCTTTGTAGAATAGGTTTCATTGTAGCCACCCTCTACCAGACGCCCATAGAGGTTATTTCCACCTTTCACATCGGCAAGGCCACCATGCTCCCACTGCCAAGCATAAGCAGGTGAAGCAATCAGAATACTGTTCCACACATCCGAGAACATAGGTTCGTGGTTTTTGGCATACTTCACATTTAAATCTAACGAAGCGGCAAGATACTTACTGAATGTCAAGTCGTTATTTAATCTTGCCATATACCTTTCGTAGTAGTTATCAGCATCCTTATAAAGACCATCAACTTTTTCGTAGCTAAGAGATGCTCTCGTTTTAACATTCTTAGTACCACCAACGAGATTCACTGTATGGGTTTGACGGGGCGCCGAGCCCTTAATCAAGAGGTCATACCAGTCAGTTATCGGATAGTTATCCGGATCGGTTTTATTGTTGTTTACCCAATTATTAACTTGATCCTCGGTATAAACAGTGTAAAGACCTCCGGCTGGATTATCATTGTACTTCAACTCGTTAACCATTTCAAGATAACGCTGGAAGTCAACCTGCTTAGGCTGGGTTGTGGGAATTTCGATACCATACTCGAAGTTATAACTGATGCGCAAATCTTTGTCGGCCGCACGTTTGGTCGTCACCAAGATTACACCGGCTGCTGCACGAGAGCCATAAATGGAAGCCGAAGCCGCATCTTTCAATACCGTGATGCTTTCCACATCATTAGCATTAACATCATTAATGTTATCTATGGGAATACCATCAACCACGATCAGAGGTGATGAATCGCCGATTGTGGTTACACCACGCACTAGGATGTTGCTTGCACCTGCTCCGGGCTCACTGCTTGAACGAGTCACTAACACACCCGACACAGCACCTTGAAGGGCCGTAGCCAATTGTGTAGTACGGCGTTCGGCAACCTTGTCACCTTTAATATTGGCAGCAGCACCCGTCAGATCTTTCTTTTTAGCAATACCGTAACCAATAACCACTACTTCATCTATAAGCTCTGAGTCTTCCTGAAGGATAACGTCGATGGCATTATGGTTACCCACTTTTACTTCTTCAGTTCTGTATCCAACGAAAGAAATGACTAAAGTTGATCCACTTGCTGCTTTAACACTGTAATGACCATTCACGTCAGTAATGGTACCGACAGTTGTTCCTTTTACTCTGATGCTCGCTCCAATGACCGGTTCGCCCTGAGCATCCTGAACGTAACCCGTTATTTCCCGCTCTGATCCGGGAGAATCTTCTATACCATTTGCACTGGCTATAAATATGCTAAAAAACGAGCACACCAGTATTAACATAGCACGACTTAGATTGGAAAGTTTCATTCTGAAAGTCCCTAATAAACAGTGTATCATATTCATAAAAAAAGGTTAAACAATTAGTTCTATTTATAATTTACAATTCTATCTCATAAGCGTTCTTAAGCTGACTTAAGAACATTAAGTTACCCAAAAACAATATTAAACCCTAATGAAAAATGTTAATCTTCCAACCCATAGCCACCTATCTCTGCTATCTTTCGTGGTATTTCGGCATTATCAGTACGGCTTCGGAAATTCTCTGCACCAGCTCCAAGAGCAAATACAGGCACGAAACTCGCCGAATGACCTTTGCTAATCCAGTCTACCAGGGCAATCTCATTGATGATTTTTTTAGCTTCGGCTGCAATAGCTTCATCTTTTTGATATTCACTTTCAACCAGACCGGTACTGTTGATAAACGAGCTTTCATAGGCTATTTTCAATCGCTCCTCTTGTTGCAGAGTCAATCGAATCTTTTTCCAAAAACCAAAGTTCTCACTGAGCGAATTCTTAACGATGTTCCACGAAACATTACCATTGTATTTCTTTCTTAAATTACCGAGTACTCTTGAAAACTCACACTCACTGATTTTTTGGTTACTGAGAACACTAAGGTTTAATTCATACGATCCGGTGCCTAACCCAAGACCGCCGGTTTCGTGATCAGCTGTCACCACAATCAATGTTTCATCAGGGTGTTGCTGATAAAACTCATAAGCAACACTTATGGCCCTATCCAAATCCTGAACCTCATGAATCACCGTTGCTGCATCATTACTATGACATGCCCAATCAATACTTCCACCCTCAATCATAAAGAAAAATCCTTTTTCCGGGTCTTTGGTTAAGACATTGATACCTGCACGTGTAATCTCCGACAATGTCAAATCCGTTTTTTGACGATCAATGGCATAGGGAGTTGTACGACTATCTATCTTCGATACCGCAACCCTTTGAAACAGAATCATTCTATCCGATGTACGGACTTTTTTCTGAAACTCTTTGTAGCCACGGGTTATCGTATAACCATTGTCACGGGCAAGGTCATAAAGTCCTATTGAATCCTGAGGAGTTACACTCCAGAAGTCAGCACCACCATAAAAATCAAATCCGGCAGCTACAAGATCATGGCCAATGGCATTGTAGTTTTTTCGATTTTCATTATGGGCATAAAACGCAGCCGGTGTTGCATGATTAACAGCCACACTTGATGCTACACCAACCTTACATCCAGCTTCCCGAGCTCTTACTGCAATACTCTTCAAGGGTGTAACCCTATCTTTCATCACACCAATACAGCCATTACGAGTTTTCACACCTGCGGCCAATGCGGTACCCGAAGCTGCAGAATCGGTCACACCGTTCGTTGCAGAATAGGTGGTTGCAATAGTTGACATTGGAAATTGAGTAAATAACAAGGAAGTTATCCCAATATTACCTTGAAGTTCAGCACCGTATAGTTCTGTCATCTGTATCTGATTTAATCCCATTCCATCTCCTATGAAAAAGAATATGTATTTGGCCTGCTGGGCATGCAGAAAGCAAGTACACAACAAGAATGAGACGAATAACTGTAATCTGACATTTTTCATTGTATCTATCGTTAGAAGGTACTATTTAAGATGGTTCGGTAACACTGGCATTGCCCCAGCCTGGGTACAAACGTAAGCCGAGACATCAACTGCTCTCCGGTGAGCTTTCCTAACAGGTTCACCTTTCAAGAGCAACGTACAAAAGGCAGCCGTAAAGGAATCACCCGCTCCTACTGTATCAACAACTTTCACTTTGGGAGTTTCCAGAAACGCTATATCATTAGAAGTAATGATATAGCTTCCCATCTCACCACAAGTCAGGATCAACATTTTCCAACCATACGTTGTAAGAAGTGTTTGGCATTGTTGGAGTGAAGTACCCATAATATCAAACATATTACAAACCTTATCAAGTTCCTCATCATTTAGTTTCAAGATATTACACAAAGAGAACGATTTTCCAATCTGTTCCTTTGTGTAAAAGTGTTGCCTCAGATTGATATCAAAAACTTTGTAAGAACCGATAGGCATATCATTAAGGAACTGCTCAATAGTATTTCGCGATACAGAATTACGTTGGGCCAACGAACCGAAACAAACGCAATCTGTCCGGTTTGCCAATGCTTTCAATGTTTCGTTATACTGTATATTATCCCACGCCACACCTTTTTCGATAGTATATTGAGGAACACCACGCTCATTAATACTAACTTGAACGGTTCCGGTAGGACATGACGAGTTTTCAAGCATGTGTGGTAATCCCTTGTCCTCAAAGCAGGCTATAATCTCATCGCCTAATTCATCATTACCTATGGCACTAACCACAATGCCGTCAAGCCCCAGTTGAGCCACATGATAGGCAAAATTTGCAGGAGCCCCGCCTAATTTCTTTCCTTCCGGGAAAATATCCCAAAGGACTTCTCCTAAACCAACAACTGTTTTTGTTTTCATAGTTTATCAGATTTTAATTACTGATTTTACAATATTAGATTTATCACTGACACTCATATCCATCGCATTTTGAATATCATCAAAGTCAAAAATATTGGTCACAATACTTCTCAAGTCTATTTTTCCAGAAGCCACAGCTTCAATAGCCATTGGATAAATATGACGATAACGAAACACCGACTTGAATGTAAGTTCCTTATCTATTGCCAAACTAATGGGCAATGTCATCTCCCCACTTTTAGAATACCCTACCAGAACTATGTTCGAACCTTTTCGGGCAACATTAATAGCCTGACGAGTGGTAATTTCCATACCAGCAGTTTCAATGACAAGATTGACACCCTCACCGGCAGTCAGCTTATTGATTTCCTCAATCGGATTGACCTTATTTGAATTTATCACAGCGGTTGCACCAACTTCCAGTGCTTTTTCTAAACGCTTTTCCATAATATCTACAACATAGATTGTGTTAACGCCTTCGGCTTTGAGTGCCATTAGCGAAACTAAGCCAATGCATCCTGCACCGAAGATTACTGCCGTTTGACCGGCATGTGCTTCGCCTTGGTTCGCTGCATGAAATCCCACAGCCAACGGCTCAATAAGTGCACCTTCAAGCGTATCAACATTCTCAGGAAGTTTAAAACAAAGATCAGCTTCGTGTGCTACGTATTCCGCAAACACTCCATCTACCGGAGGAGTAGCAAAGAAAACCACATCAGAACAAAGATTGTATTTCCCTTCACGGCAAAAGTGACAATGGCCGCACGTCTTACCAGGTTCGAGTGCCACTTTATCGCCCACCTTCAAATGTTTAACATCCGGCCCTACCTTGACAACAACACCAGCAGACTCGTGACCTAACATAAAAGGAGGC